>OBZK01000250.1_pt1 | contig 57482 bp, 43 predicted proteins | sample 1495511 | NCBI WGS metagenome assembly OBZK01 (sample SAMEA2580233, study PRJEB22360) | human gut metagenome | biome: human gut; feature: human-associated habitat; material: faeces | place: Denmark | collected 2008/2010
CTTCGGCGTTATGGTACACGCCTTCCCGCCCGCCAGCCACTGGTGCTGGCGGTTCCGATTGGACTTATTATGGGAAACCTGGGGGATGCGATGAAAATCGGCGCATCTCTGCAGATGATTTATTTAGGCGCAATAGCTCCGGGAGGTACACTGCCTGCGGATGAGGCGCTGGCATCCTGCATTACGATTCCGGTGGCACTGGCAGCCGGATTAGAGCCGGATATCGCTGTAACCATTGCAGTTCCGGTAGGACTTCTGGGAGTTCTGCTGGATAATCTGAAGCGCACCTATCATTCCTACTTTGTCCACCTTGCGGACAAGGCAGCTGAAAAAGGGGATATGAAGGCAATGGGCAGAGCGGAATTCTGGTATCCGTTCTTCTGTTCCATTCCGCTGCGTGTTCTTCCGACAACACTGGCACTGCTGTTTGGAACCGATGCCGTATCCGCGTTCCTGAATGCGATTCCTGCATGGGCGATGAACGGTCTGAGTGTGGCAGGCGGTCTGCTTCCTGCACTTGGCTTTGCGGTAACTATCATGGTCATTGGGAAAAAGGAGCTTATCCCATACTTTATTCTTGGCTTTGCGATGTATGCCTATACAGGAATGAATACGATTGGAATTGCGGTAATTGCAATCTGTATTGCAATTCTTCAATCGCAGTTTACCAACAGTACAGGCAGCACAGTCGCTGTGGATGATGATGAAGGAGATTTCTGATATGAGCGAACTTAATCTGAAGAAAAATGAGGTAATCAAGGGCTGGGCAAAATATTATCTTACCGCCGAGGTGAATTCCGGCTTTGAGCGTTTGACGGCTCCGGCATTCTCCTATGGTATGAGTGCTATTCTTTCGAAGCTGTATAAGGAGGATGAGGAGGAATACAAAAAAGCATTACAGCGTCATTTAATGTTCTACAACTCCGAGGCAACCTGGGGCTCCGTTATTTTCGGTATGACCTGTGCTTTGGAGGAGGAGCGCGCGATTATGCTGCAGGAAGGGGCAGGCAGTGAAGAGCTGGAGGCCTCCGCTGATATGATCAGCAACCTGAAGGTCGGTCTGATGGGACCGCTGGCAGGAATTGGAGACACCATCAATCACGGGATGCTTCGTCCGCTGCTGCTATCCATGTTTATTCCACTGGCCGCAGAGGGGAACTGGCTGGCAGGTGTCGGACCGCTGCTGATCTGGGGTGTTGCCATAACATTTCTTGCGTATACACTTGTCACAAAGGGCTATACACTGGGAAGAAAATCAGTGGTATCCATTCTGAAATCCGGTAAGCTGAATCAGTTTATCAAGACAGCCAGCGTGCTTGGTCTGTTTATGATGGGGGCATTGTCTTCCACCTATGTAAAGCTTGTTACACCGATATCATGGGCAAATGCAGTTGGTGAAAAACAGCTGCTGCAGGATGTTTTGAATAAGATTTTCCCGAATATTCTGCCTCTGCTCGTCGTGTTTGGCATTTATTTCTATATTAAGAAAAGCGGTCCGAAGTATGTGCGCATTCTGGTATCCATCCTGGTGCTGTCTGTCGTACTTTCCTTCTTCGGTATCGTATAAGGAGGAGCATGTATGGAACAAAAGCAATGGATTGATTTGAATAACAAGGTCGTGATCGTTACCGGTGGCGCCATGGGAATCGGAGAAGCCATGGTAAAGGATCTGCTTGCCTGCAATGCCAGAGTCGCAATCTTCGATCTGGCAGAGCCGAAGGATTTTTCTGAGGATGATCGTAAGATGTATGTGCATCTGGATATCCGAAACAAAAAAGAGGTTGAGGCTGCTGTTGATGCCGTTGTACAGAAATTCGGCACGGTGGATGCTCTGGTAAACGATGCCGGTGTGACCAGACCGAGAATCCTTGTGGATTACTATGGCAGTGAACCGCAGTATGAGCTGAGTGAAGAGGATTTTGATTTTATGGTTGGTGTCAATCAGAAGGGAACCTTTCTGGTATCTCAGGCGGTAACACGCGTATTGTATGGAAAAAAGGAGGGTGTTATCATCAACCTATCCTCCTGTGCAGGATTGATGGGCTCCAGAGGACATAGCTGCTATTCTGCCACAAAGGCTGCGATTCATGCCTTTACAATTTCCTGGGCAAAGGAGCTGGGACCGTATAATATTCGTGTTGTCGGTGTGGCACCGGATATTCTGGACCGTACTCCTGCCAATAATGATGAAAAATATAGAGCACAGGCATACGGTCGCGGCTGGGATGTCAACACCAGACCGGAGGAGTTCTTTAAAAACTACAAATCCTCTATACCGCTGGGAAGACCGGGCCATCTGTATGAGGTAGCGGATCTGATCTGTTATCTGATTTCCGATCATGCCAGCTATATTACCGGTGTCACCATTCCGGTATCCGGAGGAAAAAGCAAGGGATAGGAAACAAGAGGGGTTAGATGTAACCACATGTATAAGAGTACAGCGGTCTGCAGCGCAGGCCGCTTTCCATAAGGTGTTTTGCTTTTCTATAGCATGGGCTGTAGAAAGAGCAATGCAGAAAAGCAAGGCTCCACGTGTTAAAAAGATGTCAACCGCCTTGCGATATGAACCCATGGAGAAATGGGAGATTGGAGGAACATGAAAGAGGCAGTACTTATTGGTGCAGGACAGACAGGTCGCGGCTTTATCGCACCCATCCTGCAGGCAAATGCATATCATATTACGTTTATTGATAAAAACAAAGAGCTTATCGACCGGCTGAATGCGGAAAAATCCTATCCCGTTCACTACTTTGGTGATGGGAAGGAGCCAGTTACTATTTCCGGCTATGATGCTTATACGACAGCGGATGAGGAAGTCATAGAGAAACTGGCACACTCAGATTTGATCACGACAAGTGTATTCGCAGGCAATATAAAGGAGCTGGTAGGGCTACTGAGTGCTGCGGCTGAACAGTGTGGTGAAAAGCAGCTGCGGATCGTATGCTGTGAAAACGGTGTCCACGTAAAACAGCCGCTTGTGGATGCGAATATATCCAACAGCATTTCCGAGGGTGTGATCTTCTGTACAACACTGCAGCCAAAGGAAAAAAGTCTGGTATTGATTAGCGAGGATGTCGCAGAGCTGCCAGTGGACGGCAGTGTAAAGGGAATGCTTCCGGACATTGTGGGAATGCCGCTGGAAGCAGATTTTCCATCCCTGATTCAAAGAAAAATTTATACGTATAATTTCATGAGTGCGATTGTTGCGTATCTTGGAGATTATCTGCAGTATGAGGTTTACGGAGAAGCCGCAAATGATCCGCAGATTATGGAGTTAATGGATCGGGCAGTACCGGTTGTCAGTACAATCATCGCAAGAGAATATGCAGTGGAACAGGATGTGCAGCTTGCCTTTACCATGCGTGCAGTGCATAAATTCCGTAATCGGGAAATCTATGATACGGTGTATCGCAATGCACGGCAGGCACAACGGAAGCTGAACAAAGAAGAGCGGCTGTATGAACCGCTTCGCCTTGCTGAAAAATATGGACAGAAATGCGGGTATATCCTACTTGCGGCAGCTGCGGCTATGCGGTATGCTGTGGTGAAGGAAAACAGCAATCCGGATACTCTTATGAAGATGTATGAGAATTTTCACTCTGCGGATAAGCTGAAGGAAGTGTACGGGTTGCTGAAGGAAAGCATATCCCTAAAGGATGTTATCAAATTCTGCGCTGAGTTCTAGGTGTATGATTTCCTTATCTATGAGCATTATGCATTAACTCAGAGCGCCTGATACCTGCTAAAAATATGCAGCATCCATTCATGTAATTTTACAATATTTCAATACCTGTGATACGGATGCGGCAGAAAGAATAGATTAAAAAACTGTTTTATAGAGGCATATGCTTATAAAACAGTTTTCTTATTTGGTATTGTATGTATTACTTCATTGACATAACCTGATCCTTCAACTCCTGAAAAGAATTGCAAACCAGTATCAAGCTGGATACGGCTTCGATCTGTTCATCATTCAAAGATTGCAGCCATGTTGTGCAATCCTCATGATACTTACTTTTAAGCTGCTTTATTAACAGTAATGCTTCTCCTTCCTTTTTTCCTTCTTCAAAGCTGTCCTCCAAGCCATAGCGGTAACGTGCCTCTCCCATCTGAATCGCCATTGCGGTTGACCACAGCTCATCATCCTTCTGCATTTCCTCATACTTATCCACGAATACCTTCACCAGCCTTTCCTTTGACTTCAGTATATCATTTTTTTCATTATTTTCAAACAGGTATACCAGCTGTTCAAAGTCATTCAGCCTCTGCATTTCCTTCTCCTTTACGATGTCATTGATTGCCGGCATATGAATATAGGTACGAAGGATGAGCGGATAGTAGCTTTCATTCTCTCCCTGCTCATTGCGCATCTGATACTGATTGATCAGATTTCTGTTGTTCCATGCATACTCATCAATGAAGATAATTTGATAAACCGGCTTTAATTGATCATAAAACTCACCGCTTTTCAGCTGATTGTTCAATGCTCTGGCACCGTAAAATTCAAAGCGCATCATTTCCGCTATTCCCTTACAGGTCGTCTGCATCTCGATATTGAAATGACGATTTTGTTCATCCTTTACATGCACATCCAGAATGATGCGCTTCTTTCCGATGATGCCCGGATCCAGATTCGGATTGAGGACGGTGCTTTCCTTTACCTTGATTCCGGTAACACGTTCAATGATGGTGTTGCGGGCGTACACAGAGCCTTCATCCTCACGGGAAAGGGTGTACTTAAAAAATAGATCGTTACTGTAGTTGAGTTGATTCATTGTGTTTGACATGTTTATGTCCTCCATTCTGTAAGGGCTTCTTACACCCCTATATACGTATGGAGGATACTGAATTCCTAAATAATCCACGAATTATTGATATTTGTTGGAAGATACAGACACTAAAGATGGATGAATATGAAAAACACCTTACAAAACAGGAGGTGGATCTTCATATTTTATCAGCAACAGGGTAGAACCCGGTGTTTCTTTTCTGTACTGTTTTCTACTTGGCGATGTGTATTGCATCAGGTATATGAAAAAAATTACATTTCTATTTCTTATTTACACATGCTGTTTCATGAGCTATAATGAATATACAGATTGTGTTGACGCATGACCTGCATTCAAAATTGAATAACAAGTCTTTGTGGCAGGGTGAAATTCCCTACCGATGGTAATAGTCCATGACCCGCGTAATGAGCGGCTGAGCCAGCGAAATTCTGGCACCGACGGTAAAGTCCGGATGAGAAAAGACATTTTCTGTAAACGCACACCTGAAGACGAGTTTTTTCGTAGTCAGGTGTTTTTTTGAAATGGAGGAGATGTGAATTGAAAAACAACATGAGTGCAAAACGGCTTGCCCTGATCGGTATGCTTGGTGCACTGGGAGCGATACTGATGATGTTTCGCTTTCCCATTCCGTTTATGCCGCCCTTTCTAAGCTTTGATCTGGCCGCAATTCCGGAGCTGATCGGAGCCTTCGCTCTGGGACCGGTGGCAGGTGTTCTGATTGTCTTTATCCGTGTTATGGTTCAGATGGTGATTTCCGGATCCAATTCCATGTTTACCGGAGAGCTGCAGAGCTTTTTGCTGGGAGTTGCCCTGGTACTGCCTGCGTCTTTGCTGTACCGTCACAAGAAGACACGAAAGGAAGCACTGCTGGGAATGACGGCAGGGACTCTGGTTAGTACCTTAGTTGCAGTGCTGACCAATCTGTATTTGATTATTCCGTTCTATGTTGCCCTGTATGATATGAATATGGACCAGATTATCCTTTCCTGTTCCAAGGTCAATCCGATGATGAATTCTGTCACTACCATGGTGATACTGGGCATCGTACCGTTTAACCTGATAAAATACGGTATCAGCTGCCTGATTACCTTTGCCGTATACAAGAAAATAAGTCCGATGATTCACCGATTCGCAAATCGTCAGTAAGGAGGAAAAGAAGATGACATTTGAAGAAGGAGTAGCATTGCTGTTTCACAAGCTGGGAGATTCCAAAATTATGGCACTTGGCTCCAGCGTTAATGATTACGTCATGGTGCGTAATGTAAGCTGTCTGTTTTATGATGGGAAAATCTATTTCAAGACCGATAAGAATTTCCGCAAGACACAGCAGCTGTATCGGAACCCGCAGGTGGCACTCTGCACAGGTGGCGTTCAGGTAGAGGGAATCGCCGTAAACAAGGGGCTTGTCGTGGACGAGCCGGGAAGAAGGTTTGAAGCCTTGTATAAGAAATATCTGTGGCAGAGCTATAATGCATACAGCCATGAGGATACGGAGATTCTGATTGAGGTAACCCCGCGATTCGTGGAAATATGGGATGAGGATGAGAACCGCAATGCGTTTCAGATCTTCCTAGACTTTGATAAAAAGACAGTGGAAATCAAGCCGTACGATTAACGTATGCATACGACGGGTACAGGATTAGATAATACTGTACCTTTTTCTATATATCAGATACATTCACCCTCTTTTTCCTTGCCTGCAGTATTCAACGTACACAACAGTATAACGAAGTCGATTTTCTTCTCATTCTGCAGGTTTTTGTGGTATACTACAGTTGCCTGTAAGGCAGGGAGTGATTTCTATGATGAAAGATTATTTAGTAAAGGCGCTTGCGTGCAATGAGCATGTGAGAATCTATATATGCTCTTCTACGCATATGGTGGAGGAAGCAAGAAAACGTTTTGATTTATGGCCGACAAGTGCGGCTGCCCTGGGACGCGTATTAACTGTGGGTTCCATGATGGGAAGCATGCTGAAAACAGCACAGGAACAGATTACGATTCGCATCAACGGCGGAGGTCCCATCGGTACCATTCTGGTAGATGCCTACAGTGACGGTCATGTGCGCGGCTTTGTGAGTGACCCGCATATCATGCTGCAATACAATGATACCGGAAAACTGGCGGTCGGAGCTGCTGTGGGAAAAGACGGATATCTGGAAGTTGTGAAGGATATGAACATGAAGGAAAACTGGAGCGGTACCGTTGCTCTGCAGAGTGGTGAAATCGGTGATGACTTTGCCTACTATTTTACCGCAAGTGAACAGACACCGTCCGCAGTCAGTGTCGGTGTACTGGTTGATACCGATAATTCCATTCTTTCCGCAGGCGGCATGATTATCCAGATGCTTCCGGATGCAGAGGAAGAGGATATCGTAAAGGTGGAACAGATTGTAGCAAATCTAAGGCATATGTCCACGATGATTCAGGAATATGAAAGTCTGGAGGATATTCTACGTGATCTGTTTGACGATGTCAGAATCCTGACAGGACAGGATATTGAATTCCGCTGTAAATGTGATCGTGCAACTATGAAGCGTGTTCTGACAACCCTTCCAAAGGAGGAACGCCAGCAGATGATCGAAGAGGATCACGGCTGTGAGATTACCTGCAATTTCTGTGGAGAGAAATATCAATTCAGCGAGGAAGAGCTTCTGGAGCTGGAAAGGTTTATGGATGCACATGCCAAATAACAGCTGGAAAATCAGAGATATTGTAATACCGAATCAGGTGGTAATCGCACCGATGGCAGGGATATCCAATCCTGCCTTTCGTGTAATCTGCAAGGAATTCGGTGCCGGTCTTATTTATACAGAGATGGTTTCGGATAAGGCGCTGTATTATGATAATGAAAAAACAGTAGGTATGACGGATGTCGAGGAACAGGAGCATCCTTTGGCCATGCAGATTTTCGGACATGATATAGAGACAATGGTATATGCCGCAAAATTTCTGGATGAAAAAACCGATTGTGATATCATTGATATCAATATGGGATGTCCTGTCACAAAAATTGTGAAATCCTTTGCGGGAAGCGCTCTGATGAAGGATGTTGATCATGCTGTGGAAATGAGCAGGGCGGTTATTCAGAGTGTGAAAAAACCGGTCACCGTGAAAATGCGGATCGGCTGGGATTTGGATCAGATTACATGTCTGGAGCTTGCCAGAGGACTGGAGGCTGTCGGAGTACAGGCACTTGCCGTGCATGGACGTACCAGAAAACAGATGTATGAAGGGACTGCAGATTGGTCTTATATCAAAAAGGTGAAGGAAGCTGTATCCATTCCCGTAATGGGGAACGGCGATGTGCGAAGTGGTGAGGATGCTAAGCGGATGCTGAAGGAAACCGGCTGTGATGCTGTCATGATCGGCCGCGGTGTTTTGGGGGATCCCTGGCTGATCAAGGATATTGCCCATTATCTGGAATGCGGTAAGCATATGCCGGAGGTAACGCTGGAGGAAACGTTCGCAATGGCCAGACTGCACGCAAAACGCCTGTGTAATCTGAAGGGTGAATTCGTCGGTATTCGAGAAATGCGCGGACATGCTGCATGGTATGTAAAGGGGCTGCCAAAGAGCCATCAGCTCAAGGATCAGCTGAGCAAAATCGAAACCTACGAGGAAATGCAAAGCATATTATCCGCATATGAAGCAGAGTATGCTAGAATACAGGAACAGTATAAACAGGGGAACCGTTGAGATGGTGCTTCATAGCCGGGCAGATATCGCTGTGCTTTGTTATGCCATCCGTTTCAGACGGTTTTTCTTTTTACATTGCGGTATGGAAGAATCAGATCTTTTATCCATATACCTTAGTTACTAACAATTTTATCATCAGGAGGTATATGGGATAATGCCCCAGCATGTATTCCTGTTTATCTGTTGAAAACCGCCGTGGTTTTCCATGGTCAATACTCTCTTTATTTGCACGAAGGGATCAGTATATGTGTGTACATATCCAATAAACAAAAGGAAAGAGACATATTTTCACATTGTTTGGATATCTTTTACATGAAATATCTCGTATAATGATTGATGAGGTGATAGCATGAAATTTAAGGATTATAACTATGAGCGTTACAGCTTTGAGGCTTATGCAGAGGCAATGCAGCAGGCAGGCACCAGGCTGAAGGAAGCAAAGGACTATCAAAGCTTCAAGAAAGCTTTTGATGAGGGGAAACGGGCATTTGAGCATCTGGATACGATGTATAATATCTGTTATGTCCGCTATACGATCAATACAAACGATGCCTTTTATCAGAAGGAAAACGATTACTGGGACGAGGCAATGCCGAAGATGAAGTCCCTGACAACGGCGTTTGACAAAGAGGTGCTGGCTTCACCGTTTGCGGAGGAATTGAAAAAGGATGTTCCGGAAACCTATTTCCTGCTTGCGGAGTTTGCACAGAAGAGCTTTTGTGATGAAATAATCGAAGAGCTGCAGGAGGAAAACCGTTTGCAGAGCAGTTATCAGAAGCTGATAGCCAGTGCGCAGATTCCCTTCGATGGTGATATCTATACCCTATCAGAGCTTGGTGTAAAGATGGAATGTGATGATCGTGACATTCGTAAACGAGCCACCCAGGCATACTGGGGATGGATGCAGTCACACCAGGATGAGATTGATGATTTATATGACCGCATGGTTAAGGTACGCGATCGCATGGCGAAAAAGCTGGGCTATAAGAATTATGTTGAGCTGGCATATATGCTGCAGTGCCGCTTTGATTACAAGCAGGAGGATGTGGCAAATTACCGCCGGCAGGTTCTGGAGGATGTTGTACCGTTATGCAATGCATTATATGAACGGCAGCGGGAACGTTTAGGCTATGACAGGCTGCACGTATACGATGAAAAATACGAATTTGCAAGCGGCAACCCGACACCGAAATACGATACACAGGAAATGATTGCACGCGCAAACACAATGTATCATGAGCTGGATGAACGCTGTGGAACGTTCTTTGATTTTATGGTGGAGCATGACCTGCTGGATCTTGACAGTAAAAAGGGAAAGGCAGGCGGAGGCTATTGCACCGTGTTTGCCGAAGATCGCTCTCCGTTTATTTTCAGTAATTTTAATAAGACAAGCCATGATGCGGAGGTTCTCACTCATGAGGCAGGGCATGCCTTCCAGGTGTTTACTTCCATGGGAATCCGACCGGTGGAGTGTATCTGGCCAACCTATGAGAGCTGTGAAATTCACTCTATGAGTATGGAATTCTTTACATGGCCGTGGATGGAGACCTTCTTTGAGGAGGATGCGGACAAGTATCGATTCCTTCATCTTGGTGGAGCCGCTAAGTTCATCCCTTACGGCGTTCTGGTGGATCATTTCCAGCATGAGGTGTATGAGCATCCGGAAATGACTCCGGCGGAAAGACGGCAGACCTGGAGAAGACTGGAAAAACAGTATCTGCCGCATAAGGATTATACGGACTGTGAATTTCTGGAGAATGGAGGATGGTGGTTCCGTCAGAGTCATATCTTTATGACACCGTTCTATTATATTGATTATACACTGGCACAGGTGTGTGCATTGCAGTTCTGGTATCGTCTGTATCAGAAGGATGAAAACGCATTTGAGGACTATTATCGCATCTGTCAGATTGGTGGAACGAAGACATTCACGCAAATCGTTGCGGCAGCGAATCTGAAGGTTCCATTTGCGGATGGGTGCTTAAAGGATGTCATGAAGGCAGTGCGCAGCTATCTGGATCAGGTGGATGACAAAGCACTTTGATGCCGGTAACGGGAAGCTGCATATTCTTGAAATGGCGTGCCGACAGCAATAGCTGAAGGGCTTGTATGAAGTGCTGAAGCATTTGAAGGGCTTGTCATCCACATGGTATTCGTAAACCTTTCACCATAAGGAAGGAATCATGGAAAGCCTTGTTTTATCGGTAATTTTAAGGAGTTTTCGATTGACAAAGGCAGGGTTTGTCTATATAATCATAATCGTAAATATGGCTGTGATAAGAGAGTACTGTTTGTGAAAGCTTTCAGAGAGTATGCACGTTTGGTGAGAGTGCAGCAGTGGAACCTGCAGGAAATAAAGACTTGGAGCTTTCCGATCAGGACGTTTCCTTCACGTTACGAAGAGACTTGAAACACAGTCACTAAGGCTGCGCGGGGAAACCTGCCGGCGAATTAGGGTGGTACCACGATGAAGCTCTCGTCCCTATGTTGGAAGAGAGCTTTTTATATGGAAATAGAAAAGGAGCAGATTATGGAAAAGTTAACTGAACAGGAAGTTATCCGTCGACAGAAAATGGAAGATCTGCGTGCCATGGGCATCGAGCCGTTCGGGCATGCATATCAGAGAACACACAAATCCGGAGAAATACGTGCAGCATATGAAGACTGTACGAAGGAAGAGCTGGAAGAAAAAGATCTGACAGTGAAAATTGCGGGACGTATCATGACGAAGAGACGTCAGGGAAAGGCCGGCTTCATGCATATTCAGGATATCGACGGACAGATTCAGATTTATGTTCGTAAGGATGTCATCGGTGAAGAGGCCTATGAGGTGTTCAAGAAGTCGGATCTTGGAGATATTGTAGGAATTGAAGGAAAGGTCATGAAGACAAATCATGGAGAGCTTTCTGTAAAGGCCGAGGTGTATACGCATCTGACGAAGGCACTGCGCCCGCTTCCTGAGAAGTATCATGGCTTACAGGATGTGGAGGAGCGTTTCCGCCGCCGTTATGTGGACTTGATTACCAATGAAAACAGCAAGCGTATCGCATTGACAAGACCTAGAATTATCCGTGCTATTCAGAATTATCTGGATAATGAAGGCTTGGTTGAGGTGGAGACACCGGTGCTGCAGCCGATTCTGGGTGGAGCAAGTGCAAGACCGTTCGTGACGCATCACAATACACTGGATATGCCGTTTTATCTGCGTATCGCAACAGAGCTGCCTTTGAAGAGACTGATCGTCGGTGGCCTTGAGGGTGTATATGAGATTGGCAGATTATTCCGTAATGAGGGAATGGATGCTACACACAATCCGGAGTTTACAACGGTGGAGGCCTATGTGGCATATTCTGATCTGAGCGGGATGATGGATCTGGTGGAAGGTCTGTTGAATCATGTGGCAGAGAAGGTATGCGGTACCACAGAAATCGAGTGGCAGGATAAGACGATTTCTTTGAAGGCACCGTTTAAGAGATTACATATGGTGGATGGTATCAAGGAAGCATGCGGTGTTGATTTCTGGCAGGAGATGAGCTTTGCGGATGCATGTGCAATTGCGAAGGAGCATGATATTGAGGTTGAGAAGAAGCATAACAGTGTCGGACATATTATCAATCTGTTTTTTGAGAAGTATGTTGAGGAAACGCTGATTCAGCCAACATATGTATATGGGCATCCGGTGGAAATCAGTCCGCTTGCGAAGAAGAATGCGCAGGATCCTAGATTTGCGGATCGCTATGAGCTGTTTATTGACGGGCATGAGTATGCGAATGCATTCTCTGAGCTGAATGATCCGATTGATCAAAGAGAGCGTTTTGAGAATCAGCTGAAGCTGCGTGATCTGGGGGATGATGAAGCAAATGAGATGGATACGGATTATGTGGAGGCATTGGAGTATGGTCTGCCGCCAACCGGTGGTGTTGGATTGGGAATTGACAGACTGGTGATGCTGTTGACAAATTCACAGACGATACGGGAAGTGTTGCTGTTCCCGACAATGAAGCCGTTGGACTCTGACAAGAAGGTTTCCAAGGAAGTTTCTGCTCCTGCGGAGGCTACTCAGACGGCTCCCGTTGTGGAAGAAAAAATTGATTTTTCCAATGTTCAGATTGAGCCTTTGTTTGAGGATCAGGTCGATTTTGACACCTTCTCCAAGAGTGATTTCCGTGCCGTAAAGGTCAAGGAATGCGAAGCTGTGAAGAAGTCCAAAAAGCTCTTAAAGTTCGTTTTGGACGACGGAACCGGCGTAGATAGGGTCATTTTGAGTGGTATTCACGAATATTATGAGCCGGTAGAATTGGTCGGTAAGACCTGCATTGCAATCACCAATCTGCCTCCGAGAGCGATGATGGGTATCGACTCCTGCGGTATGTTGATCTCCGCCGTGCATCACGAAAACGGTGAAGAAAAGTTGCATTTGCTGATGGTCGATCCTCACATTCCGGCAGGCGCAAAGCTCTATTGATTGCCCCTAAATTGTCGGTGCTTACGCCACAACTTACGCCAATTTACTCCGAGCTTACGCCAAAAATGCGTTTGAAATTCTGCGATTTCAGACAAGTTCCGATAGCATACGATAAGTTCATATGATTTAAGCCCGCTGATTTCGGTCAGCGGGCTTTTTCTATTTCTGCCCCTATTACATCCTCGTGATGTGATAGGGGCTTTTTTTGTCCCTGAAAGGCGGTCAGAAAAATTTTTTTGAAAAAATCCAAATTTGGTTCGTTCAAATCGAAAAAAATTTCCCAGTTGGTTAGTGAGGGCGAAAACCTCACGAACCTTGAAAATCGAATACACATTCAATAGGTACATTCCTGATCGGGGGTGAAAGCCCCAGCCGGATGAAGGTGCGCCACGAACTTCCTGCCCACAAGGGTTATCACGGAAAGCAAGGTTGGTAGCGATTCCGAACCATTCTGAAATATCCGCTTGCTGCGGATAAGGCGATGAAACGATTCAGGGACAATGATACTTCCCTATGGGGCTGGCGGAGTACCCGGCAGAGGTGAGATTCCTATGAGTTCGGTCAGCAGCCGAACGCCTGTTGATTTCCTTTTACGCATTTGGGGGATGAGATCGAGTTAAATGCGACCACCAAAGCACAGGACTCCGCTTCCTGTGTTTTGGTGGATCAAGCGATCCAAATCTAATAAGAAGGAGGAAAAGCGAAATGCCAAACTGTAAAACCATTGCTATCTGCAATCAGAAAGGCGGCACAGGCAAAACGACCACAACGGTCAATTTGGGTGTCGGGCTTGCACGACTCGGCAAGAAGGTACTCCTTGTAGATGCCGACCCGCAGGGCGATCTCACAACTTGCCTTGGGTGGCGAGATAATGACAGTCTTACGACGACCATTACCGACAAGCTTTCCGGGGTTATCCGTGAGGATCATTCAGACCCACAAAGCGGTATTCTGCATCACGAGGAAAATGTCGATCTGCTCCCTGCCAACATCGAGCTGTCTGCTATGGAAATGATGCTTGTCACCGCAATGAGCCGTGAAACCATTCTGAGAAGCTATCTGAGCAAGGTCAAAGACAATTATGATTATGTACTGATTGATTGTATGCCTTCGCTCGGTATGGTAACTCTGAATGCTTTGGCGGCGGCAGATAGCGTAATCATTCCCGTGCAGGCGCAATATCTTCCGGCAAAGGGAATGACCCAACTGATGCAGACCATTGGAAAGGTCAGGCAGTACATCAATCCGAGCCTGCGAATCGACGGTATCCTATTGAACATCGTAGATAACCGCACCAACCTCGCAAAAAGCACTGCCGATGCACTGCGAAAGAACTTTGGGAGCGTTATTAAGATATACCGTTCCTCCATTCCTATGGCAGTGAAAGCCGCAGAGGTTGCCTCCAAGGGCGTAAGCATCTACAAGTATGAGCCGAGCAGTCCTGTTGCAAAGGCTTATGCTGAGTTCGCAAAGGAGGTGTCTGCCGATGGCAGGAAGAAAGAGCGACTTCACTCTGCCGACGCTCGATGACCTGTTTTCTACACAGGAGCTTCGGGACGATGCCAAGCTCAGTAAAATCCGAGATATTCCCCTTGAGCTGATCGACGATTTTCCCGACCACCCATTTAAGGTTCGGGACGACGAGGATATGATACAGCTTGTGGAGAGCATTAAGGAACGAGGGGTCATTACTCCGGCTACCGTCCGTCAGAAAGAGGACGGCAGATATGAGCTGATTTCCGGTCACAGGCGAAAACGGGCTTGCGAGCTTGCCGGGTTTGAAGCACTCCGTTGCGAGGTCGTAGACCTTGACCGTGATGCCGCCACTGTGCTGATGGTGGAGAGCAATTACCAGCGGTCGCAGATACTTCCCTCAGAAAAGGCGTTTGCCTATAAAATGCGGCTGGAAGCGATGAACAGGCAAGCCGGTAGACCACGAAAAGAAAATCCGACACCAGTGGTGTCAGATTTAGATGGTCAACGGACTAATGAGATTTTGGGCAACGAAGTTGGCGAAAGTCGTGAACAGATTCGCCGATATATCCGACTGACAAATCTTGTACCTGAACTGCTCGACCTTGTGGACGAGGGCAAAATTAAAATGCGCCCTGCGGTGGAGCTTTCCTATTTGGACGAGGACAGTCAACGGGCGGTGGTCGATGAAATCGACCTGAACCAATGTACCCCGTCCCACGATCAGACCATTCGTATGCGGAAGTTCTTCACAGATGGAAAACTCACGCCAGAGGTGGTGTCCGCCATTATGGGCGAGGAAAAACCAAATCAACGTGAGAAAATCGTCCTGCGTGGGGACAAGGTGCGAAGTCTGATCCCGAAAAATATCCCCGTAAGCCAAACGGAGGATTATGTGGTCAAGGCACTGGAGCATTACAGTCGTTTTCTTCGTCAGCGGGCAGAGCGTGACAGCCGATAGGTACACGGAGTATGTTTCCTACTGTCCCCTTCCTCACACTCCAACCCCTGAGAACTACCAGACTATCCGAAATAAACTATCTCCTGATTTATCTCTATCTCTCTAAGCTAAATCTATCTAAGAGCAAACGGAGTTCGCACATTTCGGAAAACTGCGTTCTGGCGGTATGATGAAAAGTTGCGCTTCAAAACGCACCTTTGTCGGAGCAGTTCTCATCGGGTAGAATGTTGTCGAAGGGAGTGAAGCGTATGAAACCAAAAATCGCAGTTCTTTTACTCGCTGTGCTTCTGTGTCTGACCACGGGATGCAACAATGCCTCGCATATTGCAGAAACGCCTGACCCTATTTCTTCTTCGGACAGTAACATCGTCCCCAGTGAAGCGGAAACGGCTCAGGCAGAAAAGAAAACGGAGGTTGATCGTCCCCAAAGCACAGAATCGCAAACGGATAGCCGTGCCGCAGAGTTCCCGGCAAGCGTATCGGAAAGTGACACCCAAACAACAGAGATTCCCGATCAGGCTGACCACAGCACGGCAGTGCTACCACAGCCGAGCGAACCTGAAAAGAAAACAGACGAGTCCGAACGCCGACCGGAAACCGCTGCCCCGACTGAAAAAGAACAGCCCACACCTCCGGCAACTGAGGAATCTACGCCACCGGAACCGCCGAAAGAAGAACCTACTGAGCCGGTCTTTGACATTGACTACTGGATCAGCTTTGCCAAGAGCTACGCTGAGAGCATCGGACTTGCACTTGACAGCGGAGCCGTGTATTGCTGGGATAACCCCATCGCCGCAGGTGTAAAATGCAAATACACCGAACGGGATATTCGTGGCTATCTCGACCGATATGCCAAGGACGGCGACATCACCGATGTGTGGATTTGGTATGAGCAGACCGGAAGCGGCTCTTATGAAATCTATATCGGCTACGCATAACAACAAAACACATTTCACCCGAAACGCATCGTCATTGTACGGTGCGTTTTTCGTTTTCAAGGAGGTAACAAACACAATGAAAAAGAACCTTTTCAAGCGAGGGATGGCGGGACTGCTTTCCCTCGTGATGTGCCTGACAGCCCTTGTGGGGATTGGCACAACCACTGCCTATGCCGCAGGAGAAAGAGCAGAGGTCTACCTTGTTTCTTTTCCGAGAAGCGGCGATGCTAATATTGATTACAGCGGCACTTGGGGGCATCCCAATCTCCGGTATATGAACGGCTGGCATTCCGGTGAGTCCAAGTACACTACCATTCGAGCAATGCACTCGTATGACGGTAACATCTGTTACTGCATTGAGCCGGGAGTGCGGCAGGATACCGGTGACACTTATACCAGTAAGGACGAAACCTTTTGGGACAACCTGCCCTCAGACATCAACAGCACTATTTCCCCCTATGATATGAAGCTGTTCATCGGGCGTATTATGCAGTACGGTTACACGGGACCCATCAGCACCTCGTGGCGTTCACAGAACCCTGCTGATGCCGCAACGCTGGCGGAAGCTATGGCAACACAGGTTCTCATTTGGGAAACCGTTGTCGGTGAGCGTGACGAGGACTTCGATTATGTAAGCCCCGGTAGCTACGATGCTGTTAAGGGCGTTATCAGCACTGCCCATCCGCTGTATGACCTGTTTTGCGATTACTATGACAGCATAGAAGCAAGCGTTCAGCGTCACTCCGCCATTCCCAGCTTTATGTCCAAAAACCCGAACAGAGCGCAGAGCGTGGAGCTGGAATGGGACTGCAGCAGTTACACCGCTACCCTGACAGACCACAACCGTGTGCTTTCCGATTACAACTTTTCCACTAATGAGGATGGCATTTCATTCAGCGTCAGCGGAAACCAGCTTGTTATCACAGCAACGGATGCTCCTTCTGACAGCGTAAGAATTACCGCCAATAAGGTTGGCTCGTCCCGTCGTGGTATCATCACCTGGACGGACGGAACATTCAATCAAGGAAGCGGCAAGCAGGATGTTATCACCTACGCACAGTCGGTCAGTGACCCCGTGCAGGCGTTCCTCAATCTGAAGGTGTCCTACGGCTCTGCTAAGATCGTCAAAACCTCTGAGGACGGCAAGGTGGATAACCTCACCTTTACCGTCACCGGCAACGGCATCAATCAGACCGTCAAGACCAATTCCAAGGGCGAGATTCAGATCGACAACCTGATGCCCGGCGTTTACACCGTGACCGAGATGGATTACGACAAATATGAGCCGCAGGAGTCTCGCCGTGTGACGGTGGTTTCCGGACAGGTTTCTACCGTGACCTTCAACAACAAGCTCAAGCGTGGAGATTTGCAGATCGTGAAGTCATCGGAGGATAATCTCAACGGGGGCGTAACCTTCCACCTTTATGGCACTTCACTCTCCGGCATTGCCGTGGACGAGTATGCCGCAACCGATGTAAACGGCGTGGCGACCTTTGAAGATGTCCTCATTTCCGGTTCCACACCTTATACCGTGGAGGAAGTGGACACTGCCGTTCGCTATGTTGTTCCCGAAGCGCAGTCTGCGCCTATCAACTGGAACGAGGTCACGAACCGTAGCTTCCTCAATATTTTGAAGAAGTTTTCCGTGACCGTCACCAAGAGCGATGCCGAAACCGGCACGGCGCAGGGTGATGCTTCTCTTGCCGGTGCTGTTTACGGCATCTATAAGGGCGAAACCCTTGTGGATACCTACACCACCGACAAAAACGGGCAGTTAGTTACCAAGGAGTATATCTGCGATAACGACTGGACGGTGCGGGAGATCACACCCTCCGAGGGCTATCTGCTTGATACCACCGTTCATAAGGTCGGTGCAGAGCCGCAGCTTTATACCGTGGAGCATAATCAGACGGCAAATGATGTGACCGAGCAGGTCGTAAAGGGTAATATCGCCATTATTAAGCACACCGATAACGGTGAAACACAGATTGAAACACCCGAAAGCGGCGCAGAGTTTGCTGTGTACCTGAAAGCCGCAGGCAGCTACGAGGTTGCCGAGGACACCGAGCGTGATTATCTCACCTGTGACGAAAACGGCTTTGCTCAGACCAAGGATATGCCTTACGGCATCTACACCGTCCATCAGGTATCCGGCTGGGAGGGCAGCGAACTGATGCCCGACTTTGATGTGTTCATTTCTCAGAATGGGGCGACTTATCGCTACCTTATCAACAATGCACCTTTTAACAGCTTCATCAAGATCGTGAAGCAGGACGCAGAAACCGGCAAGACCATCCCTTACGCCGGTGCAGGCTTCAAGATTTATGACCCGGACGGCAACCCCGTAACGATGACCTTCACTTACCCGACGCCCACCACCATTGATGTGTTCTACACCAATGCAGAAGGTTCTCTTGTTACGCCGGAAAAGCTGCCCTTTGGAAAGGGGTACTCTATTGTCGAGGTACAGGCTCCCTACGGCTATGTCCTCGACGAAACGCCTGTGTACTTCGATGTCACGGAGGACAATTCCACAGAAGAAAGCGGGGTTACGGTAGTAAAAGTGGATAAGCCCAATATGGCACAGAAAGGCACCATCACCGTGGAAAAAACCGGCGAGGTGTTCTTCGGCGTTTCCGTCATCGGCGGCGTAGATGAAAGCGGAAACGAACTGCCCGCCATCTATCAGCCGCAGTATGAAAAGCGTGGACTCCCCGGTGCGGTCTATGAGATCATCGCCGCAGAGGATATTATCACGCCGGACGGCACTGTCCGAAATCAGAAGGGCAATGTTGTAGACACCGTTACAACCGATGAAAACGGTACAGCCGTGAGCCGTGAACTCTATCTCGGTAAATACGAGGTGCGTGAGATTACTGCACCCCACGGGATGGTGCTAAACCCGGAACCCCACTGTGTCGAGCTTGTTTACGCCGGTCAGAATGTTGCCGTAACGGAAACGGCAACTTCGTTCGAGAACGAGCGTCAGAAGGTGGAGATCAGCCTTGTAAAGTCCATCGAGCAGAATGAGCGCTTCGGCATTGGCACAAACGGTGAAATGAAGAATATCTCCTTTGGACTGTTCGCCGCCGAGGAAATCGTATCTGCAAGCGGCACTTCCATTCCCGCAAATGGTCTTGTTGAGATCATCTCTCTGAATGAGGACGGAACGGCGAAAATCAAGACTGACCTTCCTTTTGGAAGCTACTATGTGCAGGAACTTGCTACCGACAGCCACTACAAGCTCTCCGATACCAAGTATCCCGTAACTTTTGGGTATGCCAGTCAGGATACAGCGGTGGTGAAAATCGCTGTCAATGGTGGGAATGCTGTTGAAAACAAGCTGATCTACGGTTCTGTTTCCGGTAAGAAGATCGATGAAAACGGCGATTCCCTCGGCGGTGCGCTGATCGGACTGTTCCGCACGGATGACGGCGAGTTTACAAAGGAAAATGCTCTGATGACTACCGCTTCTGCTGAAGATGGTAGTTTTTCTTTTGAGAGCATCCCTTACGGCACTTGGTATGTCCGTGAGATCGAACAGCCCGCCGGCTTCGTGCTGGATGACACCATCTATCCCGTGACCATCGGCGCAGACGGGCAGGTCGTGGAGATCGAAATCGTCAACAGGTATGTCCGTGGAAACATCCATCTGACCAAGGTGGATTCCGAATATCCTGACAATAAACTGACCGGAGCGACCTTTGAGGTCTATAAGGACAGTAACGCAACCGGCAATCTGGACGACGGTGATGAACTGCTCGGCACACTGACCGAAAAGGAAATCGGAGAATACAGTATGAACGACTTGTTCTACGGTCGCTACTTCGTCAAGGAAACCAAAGCACCGGAGGGGTTTGTCCTTGATACCGGCGTGTATGAAGTGATGATCGACACCAACGGCAAGACCTACAAGGTGGAGAACAAGGCAGGCGTCGGCTTCGTCAATGATGCAATGCGTGGCAACCTGAAAATTATCAAGACCTCCTCTGACGGGAAGGTCAAGGGCTTCGCTTTCCGAATTACCGGAGCAAATGGCTATGACATTATCCTTGAAACCAACGACAAGGGTGAGATCTTCATTGACGGGCTTCGCATCGGGGACTACACCATTTCCGAGGTGAGCAACTCGGCTTCTTCGATGTATGTCATCCCTGCTGATAAGAAGGCAACGGTCAAGATCGGCTCCACTACCATTGTGGAGATGCACAATGTTCTGCGTGATACGCCCAAGACCGGCGACACAACCAATCTGCCGCTGCTCTATGCCCTTGCAGGACTGTCCGCAGTGGGCATTGCGGTGTGCGGCGTTATCGGCTTCAAGAAAAAGAAGAAGGAGGATCGTAACTAATGGAACCTAAAACCATCGTGGCTATCGTACTTGTAGCCTTTATCATCGGCGGCTTTATCTTCTTGCAGATTAGATCGAAAAACAAGAAGTGAGCTGATTATCCAAGGGGCGGAGCAAAACTCCGCCCCTTTTCTATATCACAAGGAGGTACGCAATGAACCATCTCAAAAAGATTGAGGATAGGGTTATTTCCATTCTCAAAACCAATGTTGACGCACGAAGCGACGATATGATGTTGTATCTTCTCGTGTGTAACAGCTTTTACAGCAATGAAAACTCGGTTGGAAAAATGCCTTTTGAGGTCGTGATGAAGAACTACAAGGAACTCGAACTACCCCATTTTGAAAGTGTCCGTAGGACGAGAGCAAAAATCCAGTCTGAACACCCAGAATTGGCTTGTTCTCCCGAATGCCGAAAAGCACGAAAGAGGATGCAGCATCTTTATTCCAACTATGTTATGAACTAAGGATGGTGATTTCTATGGAAAATGAAAAGAGAAAGGTCGGTGATTACACCGTCCTCTGCGCCGTGAATATCGGTTCCCGTGAAATCATCCTTGCCGAGAATGAGCAGAGTACCAACGGAGAACGCTTCCTCTGCTGCTACGGAGAGCGCAACGACATATTTGAAAAGTTTACCGAATGCGCTGTTGGCGGCGATTATATTGATGCTACCCTGTTCTTTGCAGAACGCATCAAGCAAGACGCCGAAAAGTTCCGAGCAGAGGTTGAAAAGCTGGATATTCCCGTGACGGTTATCACCCAAGCGGACTGCATCCCCGACCACTATAAGAACGACATCAACGGCAAAATCATTGCCATTAACCCGGCAATCCTCAAGCCGGAGTACCAACGAGCTGACCGGCAACTCTATTATGTGACCGGCGGCTTCGGCGCTTCGGCAAACAGCCGTGGCAGTGCGGTGTTTTGCAAGAACCTTTATGACGGCAAGAATACCCGTTATGAGCGTATGGATGTGCTGGGTGAAGTAAAGCCGGAGTGTATGCCCGATTGGGCAGAAAAGAAAGCAATTCTTTTTCGGCATACGCAAAGCAGTAAGCTGATGTTTGAGTATGGTGGCAGGATGTTCAGCCCATATCGCTTGTTCACAAAAGCTGAAAATACGCTTGATTTCATATCACTTCATACCGCAAGAGATTTTGAACTTGGCTTTATGAGCAAAGACTGCCCTGAAAGCAAAACCTCATATAGCTATGCGGAGTTCTACAAGAAGTCGAGTATAAAGAACTGTGATCTGTTTGTGTGTGCAGACAACGGCAAACTCTACTGTCCGGGAGAAAATGAACTATTCGAGTGGCAAGGTGAGGTCGGGAAAAGTGATTTCGACAGAAAGCTACATACGAAACCTCAGAAGGAGCACGAACGATAAGGAGGTAGATTTCTATGGCAACAAAGAAAACCGCAGCCGAGCAGGGCTTGCAGCAGAAAGTGAAGGTGCTGACAAAGCTCTTTGACGCAGGCTGTAAAACCGAAAAAGACTTGAAGGCGCTGACCTTGCCGACGATTCTGAAAATCCCCGATGTGACCGTGCCGGATATGACGGTCATCACCGAGCTTCAGGAGCAGGTCGCAAAGAATCGTCTTTTCTCATACTTGGGAGGTGGAACAGATGAGCCAAGCGACACGACCGAATGACCGCCACATCATTTGGAGCAACCAAAACCTTGATGTGGACGACTGGCGAGAGGACTACAAGGAGTTCCTTGAAGCTAATGAACTGGACGACGACCCGAATGATGAGCAGGCACTCTATGAGTGGATGGAGGAAACGAATTACGACTACCTCTCCGATGAGCGAGTCAACCTGAATGTTCAGCTTTCCCAGCCAATCATTGTCATTGGCGACATTGGCAGATGGAACGGCAGAGTGATGGGCTACAAGGACATCCCCTCCGGCAACATCCGAGATTGTCTGTATGCCGACACCGACTATACCGAATGGTATGTAGATAAGTATGGCGATCTTCGTGCCGATGCTACTCACCACGACGGCACAAATCACTATCTCTACCGTGTGTTCAAAGACGGCGTTTCCGAAACGCAGATGGAGAACCTGAGAGATAAAATCTATCACGGCAAAGCCACACGAGCCGATATTACCCGGCTGACCCGGCGACTTGGGGATGAGATCGCCGCCGTTTACGGCTTTGACATCCCGAAACAAAGAGTATCTCAAGAGAGGAGTGAACGATAATGACAGATTTCACACTGCGACCGCTGACCGTTCCCGAACGCAAATACACCTACGCTCAAAGCTCGCAGCTTCAAGGGCAGACAGGCAATATCGGTTATCTGCGTGGGGACTTCGGCTCAAGCGGCGATCAGTTTTATACCACTTGGTTTGATACCCGACCGCAATGGAAAAGCGATGAGTTCAAGCGGGACTTGGACGATGTAATCAACGCCCTGCGCTCAGAGGAGTACGGACTGCTTCAAAGCCGTTCTCAGATGGTGCGTTATGGGCGTGAGAACAAGGAAAGCGAAATGCAGGGCGCTTATACCACTGAGTTCGGCTTCCGAGCCGATACCGAGAAATATGCGTTCGTGCTTCGCTGTAATCCAACGAGGGGCGACTATAACTTCTACTGCCTCTGCTATGTAAAGGAATGGCTGGACAAGCACATCGAAGAAGCCAACCAGGATATTCGCTTTATTGACAGCCACTATAAAGAGCTGTTCCGTATCCCGGACGGAGATCGCATCATTGTGACCGACCGTGACGGTAAGACGGAAAGCTATCCCTGCCGCTATATTGACAACTATTACACAGAGGTCGGACGCAATCTCTTTCACATTTGCGAGTTTGCCGAGCGTATGGAGCAAGGCGGCTGTACCTACGCTCCTATGGAGCCGCCCTTGCCTCCGATGTGCTATTCCATACTCCCGTCTACCGGCGAAGTCATTCAAATCGACCGCTGGCAAAAGGGCTATACCGCCACAAGTTTTAACGACGGGAACCGTGCGGAGAACGAAGCAATCAAAGACAAGTTCAATGAAAAGCTGGGTGTCAGCAAGGCGCAGGAGCAGGCGATGCTTGCAGGTTCTATGATCCGGTGGGACTCCATTGCCGCCAAACCCAAGAGCTATGATGAGAACGGCAAAGCCATCAAGCCAAAAGACTATGAACGATAAGGAGGTGTCCGCCGATGGCACGAAAATACGACTTCATCTCGGAGCTGTATAACCGAACCTGCAAAACAGTTGTTGCAAACCCCGCAAGCTGGGAAGCGTTTCTGCGCTCTGCCTGCTACAACTACCGTCTGCGTTTTGATGAGCAGCTTTTGGTTCACGCACAGCGACCGGATGCCACTGCCGTTCTTCAGATCGACGACTGGAACCAAAAGTTCGGGCGATGGGTTAACCGTGGGGCGCACGGCATTGCCGTTTTTGAGGATGCCGACCAACGCCGTCAGCGGCTTGTTCACTACTTCGATATTTCTGACACGCATCCGAGCCGCTTTTCCCGCAGAGTTCCCATTTGGCAAATGCGGGACGAGTACACGGCAGAAGTGATCGACACGCTGGAAAGCACCTTCGGAGAGTTGAACGACAAGGAAACCCTTGCCGTTGCCATCGAGTCGGCGGCGAGAAATGCCGTAGAGGACAATATCCCCGACTATCTCTCCGATCTGATCTACAGCGTGAAAGACAGCTTTTTGGACGGCGTATCCGAAGAAGAAATCACCCACATTTTCAAAACGGCGGTGAGAAACAGCGTCGCCTATATGACGATGACCCGCCTGGGCATTGAAGCCGGAGAATACTTTGAACCCGATGATCTTCGGGATGTGGTGAACTTTACAACACCTGCCACGCTGAACGCCCTCGGCTATGCCACCAGCGATATTGCGGAGATGGGACTTGCGGAGATTTCTCGCACCATTCTTGCCCTCGACCGCCAAAATCGCATAATTGCAGAGAAAACCAAAGCCGATTACAATGTAGGCAAAGAAAAAACCGAAAGGAGTCCTGACGATGAACGAGATCACTTACACGAGGCAGGGGGATTATCTGCTCCCCGATCTGACAATGCCGGAGCAGCCGGAGCTGTCGATGGGCAGGTACGCCCGGATGCGGAAGAAGTTCCTGAAGGAGCATCACAAGGTACGCTACTACAACCTGCTGACGAGTTGCGCCCTGAACGAGCATCTGAACGACACGGAGCGCAGAGCGAACGAGATGGAACAGATGCTGACAGAGCAGATGGCAGCGTCGGAGGGCGTGACGGAGAGCCTGAAAGCGACGGATATGATGAGCTGGGTTCGGAAGATGAACAGTATCCGGAGCCGGGTTCAGGAGATCGTGATGGCGGAGGTAATCTTCGCTTAGACTATTACGACCGAAGTCACGAGGATAAAAGCCTGCCGTTCTTTGGCGGCGATGATACGATTCGTGAAATCCTCGGCACCACGCCGCACCTAAAGGCAAGCAAGGACGAGATACGGGCATTCTTTGAAGCTACCGCTGATGAGAACGCCCGTATTTCTTATATCAAGCACATTTTCAACAACGACTACACCGAGGTTATTCTGAGCGATGGACGGCGTGTGGGCTACAAGACCTATCAGAATGTATTGCAGCTTTGGGAGGGCAGTTATCTCTCCCGCACGGCACAGAGCTTCTATGATTGGGGCGTGATCGCCCAGCACTTTGAAGCGATGCGGCTGCTTGGAGAGTTGCAGGATACAATGAAGCCCGCTGCCGTCCATTGACGGGCAGTTGAGCTTGATGACAGCAGGAGCAGAGGAACGAAAGCCCTCTGCTTTTGCTTTCTCTCAGGAGATCATCGACGCTGTTCTCACCCGTGGCAGCGGCATCTCTGAGGGGAAAATGCGAATCTATGAGCAGTTCCAAAAGAGCCTGTCTGCAAAGCAAAATGCCGATTTCCTAAAAAATGAATACGGCTGGGGCGGTGCTTATCCCGTAATCGTCGGAGCCAATATTGATGAGCAGCACGACGGCAAGGGCATCCGTATTTCTAAAGGCATCGGAAGTGATAAACCTCATATCGACCTGAAATGGAGTCAGGTGGAGAAGCGTATTGCCGAGCTGATAAAACTCGACCGTTACCTGAACCTCAAGGAAAAGGCACAGTACCCTGAGTGGCTGCAAAAGCAGGAGGAACGCCGTGCAGCACTTGCCGAGGAACGAAGGAACAGAGAAATCTTGTCTACCGCACCGTCCGAAAAGACGGAGCCGAAAAATGAGCGATATGAATACCATCTCGGCAGCACCGTCTATCTCGGCGCAAACGAGTATGAAATCCTGTCCTTTGATGATGAGCGTGTAATGCTCTATGATACGCAGTTTCCGCTTTTCAACAAGGAAATGACGAGAGCTGAATTCGACAGCAAGGTGCAGGAGAACCCACTGAATGACCATTTGAAGGTCGCTAATAAACAGTCCGAAGAAAAGGCGGTCGAGTTCGACATCGGGATGGGTTATCTCGGCAGCGGACTGACCGTTTGGAACCGTGCCGTGGAGGTCAATGGGGACTATCAGAACATTGCCCACATCTCCCCCGAAGGTGAGATCACCTTCTATGTGCAGGACTTGCCGCAGAGCGTTGTGGAGCGTATCAGACAGACGGCAGAAAGAGAAAAGCCAAAGGATGCTGCTTTGCCGGAGTTCTATCAGGCGTATCTTAAAACCAAAGCAGACAATCCGAGTAGCCTTTTGCTGTATCAGGTGGGTGATTTCTTTGAAGCCTATGCCGATGACGCAGAGGTCGTCGGGACTGCTCTTGACTTGACGCAGACGACCCGTGCCGTTGATCACAACACTCGTGTCCCAATGGTAGGATTTCCGCAGCACCGCTTGGAAACCTACCTTACAATGCTGACCGACAGAGGGTACGATGTTGAGGTCAACTCTTTGGAGGACGGCGAACGCAGTACCCGTACCGTGGTTTCCACCACAAAGGAAGCTCCAGTCGAGTCCAAACCTATCGGCAGGATCGACTATCTCGGCACGGACGGCAAGGTCGGTGAAAGCATCGAGTACACCAGTCCTTATCAGTTTGAGAAGGACATCAAGGAGGAAAACTACTACGGTGTGCCGATGAGCATTATTCTGTATAAGGACAAGGACGGCAACACGATTCCGCACGGTTTTATCGCACAGCTTGACCCACCGCCCAAGGGCTTTGAGATCATCGACAGCCCGTATTTGCCGGAAAATGCTCTGGACAAGGCGAAGCATCTCATTGATGATTTTTGCCGTGAGGAGTATCAGCGTGAGGATGGTGCGGACTACACCGATCTTACTGATGTCGGCGTTGCCTACACCACGACTGAGGACGACAAGCACGAAATACAGGCAAGGGTCAATCTTGTGGATTTCCGCATCGAAACTCTTGCAGACGGCAAGGTCGTCCGAAGTGTGCAGTATTCGTCCATTGAAGAACTGACCGAAAAAGGACTGCAAGCATTGTCCTTTGACGACCTTGTTTATCTCTCCGAGGAAGAACTTGCACAGGTGGAAGCACCTCTTACCCCTGTTTGGGAGCATCCGAAGAAAAGCCGGGTGCAGACCTTTGATATTCATCCCGAAATCCCAATGGCAGACCGTCATACCTTTGACCTTGCTTCTCACGAGGTCGAGGAGGTCAACAAGAAAGAACGCTTCCACCGCAACTATGCGGCGATCACCGTTCTGAAAAGGTGTCAGGAAGAAAACCGCTTCGCCACACCGGACGAGCAGATCATTCTTTCCAAGTATGTTGGCTGGGGCGGTATTCCCGAAGCCTTTGATGAGCGAGCCGGTTCTTGGCAGACAGAGTTCGGGATGCTGAAAAACATCCTGACACCGGAGGAATACGCTTCCGCAAGGGAAAGCACTCTGACCGCTTTCTACACGCCTCCAACGGTTATCAATGCCGTGTATAAGGTGATGAAACAGCTTGGCTTCCGTGAGGGAAACATCTTGGAACCGTCCTGCGGCATCGGGCATTTTATCGGTATGCTTCCCGAAGAAATGAAGGAAAGCAAGATCTACGGTGTGGAGCTGGATACGGTTTCTGCCGGTATCGCACAGCAGTTATATCAAAAGTCCTCTATCGCCGCACAGGGCTTTGAGGAAACAAATCTCCCTGACAGCTTCTTTGATGCCGTTGTGGGGAATGTACCCTTCGGGGATTTCAAGGTTCCTGACAAGCGATACGACAAGCACAAGTTCCTCATTCACGACTACTTCTTCGCCAAATCCTTGGACAAGCTCCGTCCGGGCGGCGTAATGGCTCTCATCACCAGCAAAGGCACAATGGACAAGGAAAACTCCGCTGTCCGAAAGTATATTGCTCAGCGAGCCGACCTGCTTGGTGCTATCCGTTTGCCGAACAACACCTTTAAGGGTAACGCCGGAACGGAGGTCGTTTCGGACATTCTTATTCTGCAAAAGCGTGATCGCATTGTGGATATAGAGCCGGATTGGGTACAGCTCGGCACAGATGAAAACGGTATCCTGATGAACAGCTACTTTGTTGAGCATCCCGAAATGATACTCGGAGAGATGAAAATGGTGTCGGGGCGTTTCGGTCCAGAAGCCACCTGCGTCCCTTACGAGGGGGCAGACCTTGCCGAGCAACTCAGCGAAGCCGTTTCCAATATTCACGGTGAGCTGACCGCATATGAGGTGGAGGATGAGCTTGCAGAGGAGGACAATTCCATTCCCGCAGATCCCACCGTTCGCAACTTCTCCTATACGGTGCTGGACGATAGAATCTACTTCCGAGAAAACAGCCGTATGGCTCCGGTGGAGGTATCCGCTACCGCAGAGAACCGCATAAAGGGTATGATCCGCATCCGTGATTCGGTCAGAAAGCTGATTGAATTGCAGACAGAGGATTACCCCGACTCGGAAATTAAAGCGGAGCAGGAGCGATTAAACGCTCTTTATGATACCTTTTCCAAGCAGTACGGACTTATCAACAGCCGTGCCAACATCTCCGCATTTTCGCAGGACAGCTCCTTTTCTCTGCTCTCGGCTCTTGAGGTCTTGGGCGATGAAGGGCAGCTTGAACGCAAGGCGGATATATTCTACAAGCGAACCATCAAGCCACACACCCCGGTCACTTCCGTAGATACCTCCAGCGAAGCACTTGCCGTTTCTATGGGTGAAAAAGCCCGTGTGGATATGGATTATATGTGCGAGCTGACCGGCAAGACCGAGGAAGAAATCTTTGCGGACTTGAAGGGCGTTATCTTCCTGAATCCGATGCACGGGTACGGCAATTCCACGCAGGCAAAGTACCTGATGGCAGACGAATACCTCTCCGGCAATGTCCGTGAAAAGCTGGCACTCGCCCGAAAGTCAGCGGAGCTTTACCCCGAAGATTATACCGTCAATGTGGAAGCCCTGGAACGGGTACAGCCGAAAGACCTGACCGCCAGCGAGATCGCTGTTCGGCTTGGTGCTACTTGGCTGCCGACCGAAATTGTCGAACAGTTTATGTTTGAGTTCTTGGGTACGCCGAGGTACGCACAGTGGAACATCAAGGTTCATTTCTCTGCCTATACCGGCGAATGGAACATTGAGGGCAAGTCCTATGACCGCAGCAATGTGAAGGCATACAGCACCTACGGTACGGGGCGCATCAACGCCTATAAGATCATCGAGGAAACACTGAACCTTAAGGATGTCCGCATCTTCGACTATGTAGAGGACGCAGATGGCAAAAAGAAAGCCATTCTGAACAAGAAGGAAACGGCAATCGCACAGGCAAAGCAGGAGCTGATCAAGCAGGGCTTTCAGGATTGGGTATGGTCTGACCCTGAACGCAGAGAACGGCTTTGCATCCTTTACAACGAGAAATTCAACAGCCTGCGTCCCCGTGAGTACGATGGAAGTCACATCGTTTTCAGTGGTATGAACCCGGAAATCGAGCTTCGGGAACACCAAAGAAATGCGGTGGCGCACATCCTATACGGCGGGAATACGCTGCTTGCACACGCCGTGGGCGCAGGGAAAACCTTCGAGATGGTTTCGGCGGCGATGGAGTCCAAACGGCTCGGACTGTGCAGTAAATCCCTGTTTGTCGTACCCAACCACCTCACCGAGCAGTGGGCATCGGAGTTCTTACAGCTCTATCCCTCAGCCAATATTTTGGTGGCAACGAAGAAAGACTTTGAAACCAAGAACCGTAAAAAGTTCTGCGGCAGAATTGCCACCGGCGATTACGATGCCATCATTATCGGGCATTCGCAGTTCGAGAAAATACCGATGTCCATTGAACGGCAGCGGGCGATCCTCGAACAGCAGCTTGATGAGGTAACGGAGGGCATTGCGGAACTGAAAAAGAACCGTGGAGATAACTTCTCCGTAAAACAACTGGAGCGCACAAAGAAATCTGTCAAGCAGAAGCTCGATAAGCTCAACGACCAATCCAAAAAGGACGATACCGTAACCTTTGAGGAGTTGGGTGTGGACAGGCTTTTCGTTGATGAGAGCCACTACTATAAGAATTTATTTCTCTTTACCAAAATGCGAAATGTAGGCGGCATTGCTCAAACCGAAGCGATGAAATCCAGCGACCTCTTTATGAAATGCAGGTACTTGGACGAGCTGACCGGAGGGCGTGGGACAGTGTTTGCGACAGGAACGCCGATCTCCAATTCGATGGTCGAGCTTTACACCATACAGCGGTACTTGCAGTACAACACTCTTGTTCAGAACAACTTGCAGCACTTCGATGCCTGGGCTTCCACTTTCGGAGAAACCATTACGGCAGTAGAACTTACACCCGAAGGAACGGGATACCGAGCCAAAACACGCTTTGCCCGCTTCTATAATTTACCGGAGCTGATGGCGATGTTCAAGGAAATCGCAGACATCAAAACGGCAGATATGCTTGACCTGCCAGTGCCGAAAGCGGTCTTTCACAATATCTCGGTGAAGCCCTCTGAAATCCAAAGGGATATGGTTGCGGGGCTTGCGGAAAGAGCCGAAAGGGTGCGGAACGGTATGGTTGATGCAAGAGTGGATAATATGCTCAAGATCACAAACGACGGCAGAAAGCTGGCACTTGACCAGCGGCTTATCAATCCGTTGCTCCCTGATTTTGAGGACAGCAAGCTCAACGCCTGCGTGGACGCTATGTTTGAAACTTGGGAGCGTGGCAGCGAGAAGCGGTTGACCCAGCTATTTTTCTGCGACCTGTCTACGCCGAAAAACGACGGCTCTTTCAATGTCTATGACGACATTCGACAGAAGCTGATTGCCCGTGGCGTACCCGCCGATGAGATAAAGTTCATCCACGAAGCAGATACCGAAGCGAAGAAGCTGGAGCTGTTCAAGAAGGTGCGCCGAGGGGATGTCCGCATCCTGATGGGCAGTACGCAGAAGATGGGAGCCGGTACGAATGTGCAGAACAAACTTGCCGCATCCTCCGATCTCGATTGCCCGTGGCGACCCTCTGACTTGGAACAGCGGCTCGGCAGAAGTATCCGGCAAGGCAACGAAAATGCAGAGGTTCACATCTACCGTTTCGTGACGGAAGAAACCTTTGATGCCTACTTATATCAGCTCGTGGAAGGCAAGCAGAAGTTCGCTTCGCAGATAATGACCAGCAAATCGCCGGTACGCTCCTGCGAAGATATTGACGAAACCGCACTGTCTTACGCTGAAATCAAAATGCTTGCGACCGGCAATCCCCACATCAAAGAGAAGATGGACTTGGACATTCAGGTTCAGAAGCTGCGGCTCTTAAAGTCCAGCTTCCTTTCCGAAAAATATGCTTTGGAGGACAAGATCATCAAGTTCTATCCGCAGGAGATCGCACGGCGCTCTGATGTAATTGCGGGACTAAAATCCGATATTGAAAGAGTGGCAGAGTACCCGAAGCCGTCTGATGAAACCTTTATTGGTATGACGGTCAAGGGTGCTTTCTATTCAGAGAAAGCGGATGCCGGCAACGCCATCTTGGAGGCGTGTAAGGAAATGACGAATCCCGAACCCATTCCCCTCGGTGAGTACCGTGGCTTTACGATGGAGCTGTACTTTGAAGCAAGAGAATACAAAGTGCGGCTCAAGGGTGAGCTTGGCTATCCCGTAACCCTCGGCACGGACACCTTCGGTAATATCACCCGCTTGGATAATGCGCTGGAGGGGCTTCCAAAGCGTTTGGAGATGAACGAAATGGAGCTTGATAACCTCAAAAAGCAGTTTGAAACTGCGAAGGTCGATGTGGAAAGACCGTTCCCACAGGAGGAAGAATTGAAAGCCAAGACCGACCGGCTGAATGAACTCAACGCCCTGCTCAATGTGGATAAGCGTGAGAACGAAATCGTCGGCGGTGAACCCGATGAGGGTGAAGAACTGCCCGAAAAGAAACAGAGGGACTTGGAACGCTGACTAATGCGGTATGGGAATGATCTCATACTGCCGACACATAGCCGCTTGGTTTTCAAAAGAAATCAGGCGGCTATTTCTATTTTGAAGGAGGTGTTCGCTATGAACGAAACAGATTACAACGCTCGTCTTTATGAGAAAATGAAAGCCGAGCAGGACAAATACCGGGACTGGCTTGTGCGTCAGGAGCCGTCCGAAATTCTCAATCATACTTACGAATACACGATGCGGGAGGACATCGTGATGTGTATGGAGGAGCTGGAGCTTGAGCCGGAAAAGGCAAGGGCTTTCCTTCGTTCCCCTTGTCCTCTGAGTGATGTGTATAAGGAGTTCCGGGACAGAGAAACCGAGCATATGGATACCATCCGGGACTCCATCGAAACGGAAGCGGATAAGAGCCTGCAACGGCAGGGGAAGAAACAGCACCGGGGAAACAGGGGGGTTTGTTTCGACCGTCCCCCCGGAGGTGGTGGAACAGGCACGGCAAATCGACCTGTTGACCTATCTGCAAAGCTGTGAGCCGCAGGAGCTTGTCCGCATTTCCGGCAACAATTATACCACCCGCACTCACGACAGCCTGAAGATTTCTAACGGCAAGTGGATGTGGTGGTCACAGCGCATCGGCGGCTACAATGCCCTTGACTATCTTGTGAAAGTCAAGGGCTGTTCTTTTGTAGAGGCGGTCGAAACGCTGATGGGAAAAGCGGCAGTAATGCCGTCAACGACAGTCAAGCCAAAGCAGAAAACGGAGCCGAAAATCTTGCTTCTGCCGGATAAAAGTGCTTCCACAGAAAGAATTACAGAGTATCTTTTCGGCAGGGGCATCGACTATACCATCATACAATACTGCATTGACAAGGGGCTGATTTTCGAGAGCCTGCCGTATCGCAATCTTGTGTGCGTGGGCTTTGATGAGAAAAATACCCCTCGCTATGCGTCCTACCGAGCGACCAATGAGCGCCGTGTTTTGGGTGACTGCTCCGGCAGTGACAAGCACTATTCTTTTCGGATCGCAGACAGCGACAGCGGCACGGTGCATCTCTTTGAGTGTGCCATTGACCTGCTTTCCTATGCGACGCTTGAAAAGATGGCGGGCAGAGATTGGCGGAAAGACAACCTCGTTTCCCTCGCCGGTGTGTATCTGCCCAAGGAGAAAATCGAGGAAAGCACCACGCCTGCTGCTCTTGTGAAGTATCTCGATGATAAGCCGCAGATCAAGAAAATCTTCCTGCATTTTGACAACGACAATGCCGGAAGAAAAGCCAGCCTTGCGCTGAAAACCATATTGCCGAGCAAGTATGAAGTCATTGACAGCCCTCCGCCCTGCGGCAAGGACTACAATGACTTTCTTTGTTTCCAGCTCGGTATCCACCGCAACAAAACCAAAGAAAGGACGAATGAACGATGACTGAGTTTAGCATTTATCAGATCAATGTGGACAGGGATACCGCCAATGTGTGCTTCATCGGAATGGAATCCCTCGAAAAAATCAAAGGCACTAAGGAAGTCAACGCAGCCGCTTACGACAGAGTTTATGACGGCAAAATGGACTGCATCTCCCTCGAAAACATCTATCAGAAGTTCAATGTTGACCATCCTGCCGACTACAAGGGACGCTCTCTTTCCGTAACGGATGTAGTCGAAATCAGGGAGAGTGACACCCTGAATCCCGGCTTCTACTTCGTGGACAGTATCGGGTTCAAGTCGATTTCTTTCGACAAATCACTCTGCAAGGAGCCGGTGAATGCAAGCGACGGAAAGATTTCCGTCCTGCTTGTTGAGCCGAACAAGTACCCCAAGATGATAGAGATCGACGATACCTTGGAAGCGATGCAGGAGGTGGTCGGCGGCGATATTGAGGAATATATGCCTTTTGAAGATGAGGTCGCCATCATCTGCAATGAGGAGGGCAAGGTCAATGGGCTGACCCCGAATCGGGCGGTTTATGGAGAGCCACAAGCCGTTGAAATGACCTTTGCCGAGATGCGTAGCCGCTTTTGTGAAGCGGAAAATGAGGGCAAAGAACACCTTTCCGGCTATATCGTTTTCACGCAGGACAGCTTTGACAAGCCATACGATGAGAGGTCAAGAACCTATGGCGTCAGCTCCAACAACAAGGCGTTTCAGGCTGGAATGGGTGGCTATTCCATCTTCGGGTCGTGCCTTGACGGAACTGACCCGTGCGTCAGACTGGACGGTTATATGTTTGGCGAGAACGCTTGGAAAATTGAAAAGTGCTATATGATTGAGCCTTCCCGTGAGATGCTGGACATTATCTGCGGGAAGTTTTTCATTGCCTATGCGCCCTTTGATGCAGAGAAGTTCCAGTCCCTCCCGCCCGATCTTGCAGAGAAATACCGTGAGAAATTCAAGTTTCCCGAACGCTTTATGAGAGTCAACAATGAGATCGTAGCCGTACCTTTTAAGCCCGTCAGGGCGGACAAAGAACGCTGATCTCAATGAGAACGGGGTTCCCCCGAACGCTCTGTATTATCTTAACGAGCAGTGCCTTTTTACTCCGCTTTTCAAAGCGCCGCAAAAAGACCTCGTTAGGGGGAACCCCTAATACCCCGTGCAAGAAGCACCACACATTTCAAGAGAAAGGATGAAGTCCATTTATGAAAAGAACGATCAAGAAGCAGTTTTGGTTTTCCCGTGACGAAGCGCAGGACTTGCAGAAGAAAGCCAAGAAAACCTGCCTCTCTGAAGCGGCGCTCGTCCGTCTGTTGATCCGTGGCTATGAGCCAAAGGAAAAACCCGACGACCGTTTCTATGATGCGATGCGGGAGTTCTCCGCCATCGGCAATAACATCCATCAGATCTCCGTCAAGGCAAACGCCCTTGGCTTTATCGACACACAGAAACTGAATAGCGAGCTGGAGCGCCTGCACAAGTTTCAGGCAGATATGGAGCGCCAGTTTCTCCGTCCCGGTGAGAGCAACCTGAAATGGCAGTAAGTAAGCTGTGGCCGGTCACGGTTCGCCTTGCGACCGTTCTCGACTACGCTTCCAATCCTGAGAAAACCACAAAGTCAAAGTCGAAGTACAGCGACGCCGATTATCAGGCGCTTCGTGATGTTGTCAACTATGTAAAAAACGGCGAGAAAACCGAGCAGGAATTATTCTGTGAGGGGATCAACTGCACTTCGGCGATTGCCCGTGAGCAGTTTGTCACTGTCAAGGAACAGTTCGATAAGACAGACGGCATCCAAGCCTATCACGGCTATCTTAGCTTTAAGGAAACCGACATCACACCGGAGCTTGCCCAGCATATCGGAATGGAGTTCGCAAATTCCGTTTGGGGCAAGAAATATCAGGTGTTGGTGACGACCCATCTGAATACAGAGCATCTGCACTGCCACTTTGTCATCAACTCTGTTTCCTTTGTCGATGGGAAGCGTTGCCGGGATACCTCGTGGTTTAAGTTCTATAAGGAAGCTGACCGCATTTGTGAAAAGTACGGTATCAGCACGATCAAGGAACCGGAGCGTTATCCCGATGCAAAGTATCTGACCCAAAAGGATAAAGCCGGTATGCCCACACGCTACAACCTTGCCCGTACTGCACTGGATGAAGCCATTGCAATGAGTCACAACCTTCGGCAACTTGAATATCACCTCTCTGAAATGGGCTACACCCTCAGTTCCAATCCCAAACGGAAGTATTGGGCGATCAAGGGCAAGGGCGATGAGCGCCCCATTCGATTGCACAGGCTCGGTGAGGAATACACCAAAGAGCGCATTACACAGCGGCTCATTGAAAACCGTGATAACATCGACTTCGAGCCGTTTCAGCCTAAAACCTACCGACCGAAGCAATACCGGCTCAGAACACGGAGCGACAGAATTGGAAAAGTCGGCGGTCTGTATGGGCTGTACCTTTACTACTGCTACCGGCTCGGCTATCTGCCGAAGTACAAGGCAGGACAACAGAATCACGCACGAGTTCACTACCTTTTCAAAGAAGATTTGATGAAGATAGATGAACTCACCAAACAAGTCACGCTGCTCGGCAAGCACCACATCGGTACAGACGAGCAGCTTTTTTCATATCAGCACTCGGTCGAGGAGCAAGTCAAGACCTTAACTGCCGACAGAACGCACCTCCGAAATGAAATACGAAAAGTGAACATCACAGATGCAGAGCTGTCACAGGCAAAGGCAAGTATCTCGCTTCTTACCGAGAAGTTAAAGGAACTCCGCAAGGAGGTCAAACTCTGTCAGGACATCGCTGTCCGTTCCAAGGTTATCGAGGAAAAGGTGGATGCAGTCCGAGCAGAGGAAGAAAAATCAAAACGAAAGGAGAACCGCAACTATGAACAACGGCGGTGATGCGGCTGAGCAGGTCGTCAGGCTCTCGCTTGAAGGCTTTGAAGTTGCCGCAAAACTTACAGGCTCGGCGGCAAAGAATGTCGCCCTGCTTCTCGTGTCCGTGTTGAAGCAGGAACAGCAGACCAAAGGCAAGGCACGGCTCACCAATATGATCAAGTCCGGCAAGGAACTGAAAGTCTTTTCTATCCCGAACAAGGACTTGGCACAGTTCACCAAACAGGCAAAGCGCTATGGCGTTCTCTATTGTGTCCTGAGAGATAAGAGCGCCAAGGGAGATGATGTACCCGTGGATATTATCGCCCGTGCAGAGGACGCTTCCAAAATTCAGCGCATTGTGGAACGCTTCGAGATCGGCAAGGTCGATAAGGCAGGCGTTATCACGCAGGCAGAGCAGGACAAGGCTGACCGTGAAGCGGTGGTGCGGGAAGTGCCGACCAAAACCAAGGGCGAGATCATCGTGGAGGAAGCAATGGGAAAGCCTTTACAGAAAGAAGGTCAGTCCCACGAAAACCCTACGGTCGCAAAGACGGAAAAAAGCCCTCCGTCCGAGCGAAGCTCCGAGATCAGCGGTACGGCTATTGACCGGGGTACAGCAAAGCAGGCAGACAAGAAGCCTTCCGTGAGAGAAAAGCTGGAGCGCTACAAGACTGCTGCAAAAGCTGACAAGGAAGCAGACCGTGCCGAGCCTGCGCTTTCCAAGGAGAAAAGCAAGACTCCAGAACCGAACCGTCAGACGGTTCACACCCAGCCGAAAAAGCATAAGAAATCGAAAGAGAGGTAATCAGCTATGACTAACAATTTCACCCCTAAGAAGTCCGGGGCTGCGGCTCGTCCGCAGCTCTCCCCGGAGGAATACGCCGCCAAGAAAAAGGCGGAGAAGGATGCCGTGTATCAGATGATCGACGATACCGCAACCGAGATCGTCAGCGACCCCGACAAGTTCAGGGCATATCTCGATACGCAGGCACGAATGGATCGCTATTCTGCCGCCAACGCTCTGCTCATTTATAAGCAGCAGCCGCAGGCAACTCAGCTTAAGGATTTTCGTGATTGGCAGGAGGACGGCGTGAAGATCAACAAGGGTGCTAAGAGCCTGTCCATTCTTGAACCTGTTGAATACACCAAGAATGACGGCTCTACCGGCATTGCCTACAATGTCAAGAAGGTATTCGATGTGGCGCAGACCAGCGGAAAGAAGCCTGCCGCACCCACCCTTGACCGTGACCCCCGAAAGCTCGTTGCCATTATGCTCGACACGGCTCCCATTGATGTGAGCACTGTGGAGGAGCTGCCTTCTCCCAATATGGGAGCGTTCTATAAGAACGAGGATCAGACCCTCTATATCAAGCGGGACATTGGGGACAGCGTTGCACTCTGCCAGTGCGTGGCACAGGAGCTTGGTCACGCTCAGCTTGCAATGAACTGCGAAGCATACAGCCGCAGGGATATGGGCTTCTCTGCTGTCTGCGTCGGTTATATGCTCTGCCGTAAGTTTGGCGTGGATGTGAAGAACTTCGCCATTGACCGTATCCCGGAGGAGCTGGCGGGCAAGTCCCCAAAGGAAATTCGTGCGGAGCTTTCCAAGACCCGTTCTGCGATGAGCGAGATCGGCTCTCGTGTGTCGGAGGAAATCTACCGTCGCCGAGCAGACCGAAGCAAAGATCAGGAAAGATGAGGTGTGAGCGATGAAAGAGGAACGCTATCACATCGCCTTGGACGATTATGAACACGGCGTAGTGATTCGAGCTTTGAACGATACCAAAACCGAACTGATGAATGAGGGTAAATCCACCGATGCCGTGGACGATCTTATCATCAAGGTCGGGTATGCCCCAAAGAAAAAGTTCAAGGTAGTGGAAAGAAAGGACTGCTCCTGTCGTGAATCGAGATAACGACAGACAGACCTCCATCATTCTCGCCGTACTCGGCATCCTGCCGATTGTGTGGCTCGGACTTCTCATTGCACCATCCGTTAAGGGTGGCTTGCCGGAGATACTGCCGAGCTTGATGAATGTGATGAGCGACCCGTTTCATATAGTGCTTTGCGAGGACAGTGTAAAAACTGTCCTCGTTTTGCTTCTCTGCTATGGAATGGGCATCGGTATCTACTTCTCTACACGCAGGAACTACCGACGCCGGGAGGAACACGGTAGCGCAAAATGGGGCAATGCCAAAGCCGTGGACAAGAAATACCGGCAGAACCCACCGTCCGAAAACAAGCTGATGACACAGGCAGTCCGTATCGGACTCAACGGCAAGAAACACCGCCGCAATCTGAACACCCTTGTCTGCGGCGGTTCCGGTGCCGGTAAGACCCGCTTTTACTGTAAGCCAAATCTGATGCAGGCAAATACCAGCTTCGTGATTCTTGACCCGAAGGGCGAGATCGTCCGGGATGTGGGAAATCTGCTGGAGAAAAAGGGCTATGAGATCAGAGTTCTCGACCTGATCTCAATGGAAAAGAGCCACTGCTACAACCCGTTTGTCTATCTCCATTCGGACAACGATGTGCAACGGCTTGTGACAAATCTGTTCAAGAGCACAACGCCAAAGGGGTCACAAAGTAACGACCCTTTTTGGGACACCTCAGCTTCAATGCTGCTGTCTGCTCTCGTCTATTATCTTCACTACGAAGCACCGGAGGATGAGCAGAACTTTGCAATGGTAATGGAGATGCTGCAAGCGGCTGCCATCGACAATGAGGAAGATCCACGACCTTCGCCGCTGGACTGCCTGTTTGCAGATTTAGAGCTGGACAGACCCGACCACATCGCTCTGAAATACTATCGGTCTTATCACACCGGTTCGGCAAAGACCCTGAAATCCATTCAGATCACACTTGCCGCAAGGCTGGAAAAATTCAACTTGGAGAGCTTGGCGGCACTGACCTGCACCGACGAGCTTGACCTTGCTTCTATGGGCGAAAAGAAAGTGGCACTGTTCGCTATTATCCCGGACAACGATTCAAGCTTCAATTTCTTGGTCAGCATCCTTTATACCCAGCTATTTCAGCAGCTTTTCTTTTCTGCTGACCATATTCACGGCGGCGCATTGCCAATTCCCGTTCACTTCCTGATGGACGAGTTCGCCAATGTCAGCCTGCCGGACGACTTCGATAAGATCCTTTCCGTTATGCGTTCCCGTGGTGTGTTTGTGTCCATCATTCTTCAGAACTTGGCACAGCTCAAGGCACTGTTTGAAAAGCAGTGGGAATCCATCGTCGGCAACTGCGATGAGTTCCTCTACTTGGGTGGCAACGAGCAGTCCACCCACAAATATGTGAGCGAATTGCTGGGCAAGGAAACCATCGACACGAACACTTACGGAAAGAGTTCCGGGCGAAGCGGAAACTATTCCACCAACTATCAGATCAGCGGTCGAGAGCTTCTGACCCCGGATGAGGTTCGTATGCTTGATAACCGCTACGCCATTCTGTTCATCCGAGGGGAACTCCCCGTGATGGACTTGAAATACGACATTCTCAAGCACCCCGCCGTTGACCTGACTGCCGACGGAAAAGGCGGCGTCTATCAGCACGGCAAGGTCACGAGTAATGTTGCGACCATTGAGGTGCAGTACCTCGACCCCGATACTCTGCCGGATACAGAGGTATCGGAAACCACCTATGAGCTGTTGTCCGATGAGGATTTCAACTCGGAAACCAACAACAATACAACAACAAAATTACGGAGGTAACTACTATGAACATTTTCAAGAAGAACACCGAGAAGCATACCGAAAAGCTGCCTATGACCGGCAAGGTTAAGAAGGGCTTCCGCATTTACTGCACCGCCATTATGGGTGCAGCACTCGTCCTCGGCACTTCGGTTACGGCGTTTGCCGCCAACGACCCCATTACCGTTATCAACAACCTGTCTACCTTTATCTTCGGGCTGATCCGTGCCATTGGTCTTATCCTGTTGGGCTTCGGCGTTGTGCAGGTCGGTCTGTCCCTGAAGTCCCACGACCCCTCTCAGCGAGCGAACGGTTTCCTGACCCTTGCAGGCGGCGTCATCATCACCTTTGCAAAGGAAATCCTCGACCTGATTGTCGGCTAAGAAATTTCACACCGAGGGGTGTTCCCGAAAAATCGGGAGCACCCCTTAACTCTATGAAAAGGAGGTGCTTTTCGTGAGCGACAACTGGGTCGTACAAAACCTTGAAAACGCACTGGAAACTTGGAACGAAAAGCTGGCTGAGATTTGGCAGCTTATTACGACAACGCCGCAGGACTTCAAAGGCGGTGGAATATGGGGCGTAATCGTCAACATCAACGGCGCAGTGCAGTCTATCGGACTTGCACTCCTTGTACTGTTCTTTGTCGCCGGTATGGTGAAAACCTGCGGCTCGTTCACAGAAGTCAAGAAACCGGAACACGCTCTGAAGCTGTTCGTTCGTTTTGCCATCGCCAAGGGTGCCATCACCTACGGTATGGAGCTTATGCTTGCCCTGTTCAATATCGTGCAGGGAACGATTTCGACAATTATGAGTTCGGCAGGCTTCGGTTCACCGCAACAGACGGTTCTGCCGGCTGAAATGATAACGACTATTGAGGACTGCGGCTTCTTCGAGAGTATCCCGCTATGGGCTGTCACGCTCATCGGAGGGCTGTTCATCACCGTAATGTCTTTCATCCTGATAATGACCGTGTACGGGAGATTTTTTAAGCTCTATATGTATACGGCACTTGCACCCATTCCGCTTTCCACCTTCGCCGGTGAACCGAGTCAGAATGTGGGCAAGTCCTTCATCAAAAGCTACTGCGCCGTTTGCTTGGAGGGGGCAGTGATCGTGCTGTCCTGCATCATCTTCTCCCTCTTTGCGTCCTCACCGCCCGTAGTAAACCCCGATGCGGCGGCGGTCACGCAGGTGTGGAGTTATATAGGCGAACTGCTCTTTAATATGCTCGTTCTCGTTGGCTCGGTCAAGATGAGCGACCGCATTATCCGAGAGATGATGGGACTGTAAGGAGCGCACTATGAAAAACAACACCAAAATCTATAACCGCTTCAAGGGGTTTACCCTTGAGGACTGCGATTGCCGATATTGTCTGTACTATGGTGGCAGACGCAAAGGCAAGGTGAATTGCCTTGCGGATGAATGCGTCTGTGCCGAGGAAATCCGTCAGGCAAAGGAACGCTATCGTAGAGAAAGGAGCTTCAATGGAAGTTAAGATCAACCGAGAAATCCGAAACTATACGGAGGCAATGTTCTTTGGACTGTCTATGCGACAGTTCATTTTTTCTGCCTGTGCCTGCGTGGTGGCAGTGGGACTCTATTTCCTGCTCAAGCCATATGTCGGCACGGAAACCGTATCGTGGATGTGCATTTTGGGAGCCGCACCCTTTGCGGCTCTCGGCTTCATTAAGTACAACGGAATGACGGCGGAAAAGTTCGTATGGGCTTGGTTCAAATCCGAGTTTCTGATGCCAAAGAAACTGACCTTCCGTTCTACCAACACCTACTACGAGATGATGAAGCCGGGAATGGAACACAAGCAGAAGGAGGTATCAAAAGCCAATGATTAAAACGCTTCGCAACCTGCTCAAGCAGGATAAAGAACGATTTGTTGTGCCGAGGGGCGTTCAGGATGTGATCCCCATCAAGGCGATTTACGACGACGGTATTTTTCAGGTGGGCAGAGATAAGTTCTCCAAGACCTATAAGTTCAGCGACATCAACTATGCTGTCGCCAGTCGTGAGGATAAGGAAGCTATGTTCCTTGAATATTCGGAGCTGCTCAACAGCCTTGACAGCGGCGCAACCACCAAGATCACCATTAACAACCGCCGTTTGAACCGTGCAAACTTTGAGAAAACCATTCTTCTCCCCCTGAAGGGCGATGCGCTTGACGAGTTCCGTGAGGAGTACAATCGGATGCTCCTTGATAAAGCAACCGGCGCAAACTCTATCATTCAGGAGAAGTACATCACCATTTCGGTGTGCAAGAAGAATGTTGAGGAAGCGAGAAACTACTTTGCCCGTGTGGGAACTGACCTGATCGCCCACTTCGGACGGCTCGGCAGTAAGTGCGTGGAGCTGGAGCCGGATGAACGGCTCCGCATTTTCCACGACTTTTACCGTGCCGGTGAAGAAACGGAGTTTCGCTTTGACATCAAGGAAACCCGCAGAAAGGGACACGACTTCAAGGATTTCATCTGCCCTGATTCGATGGAGTTCACGGGCGACTATTTCAAGATCGGTGAGCGTTACGGCAGAGTGCTGTTTCTGCGAGAATACGCTTCTTATATCAAGGACAGTATGGTTGCGGAAATGACCGACCTCAACCGCAATCTGATGATGTCCATTGATGTTATCCCCGTACCCACGGATGAAGCCGTGCGAGAAGCCGAAAGCCGTTTGCTCGGCGTTGAAACCAATGCGACCAACTGGCAGCGTAGGCAGAATGCCAACAACAACTTCTCCGCACAGCTTCCCTACGACATTGAACAACAGCGCAAGGAAATGAAGGAGTTCCTTGACGACCTGACGACCCGTGACCAGCGAATGATGTTTGCCGTTCTGACGATGGTTCACACGGCGGACACCAAGGAGCAGCTTGACAATGACACCGAAGCTCTGCTCACTACGGCAAGAAAACACCTGTGCCAGTTCGGTGTTCTCAAGTTCCAGCAGCTTGACGGACTGAATACGGCGATGCCCTTCGGTGTTCGCAAGATCGAATCGTTCCGCACACTGACAACGGAGAGCCTTGCGGTCTTTATTCCATTCCGGGTGCAGGACATTTGCCATACCAACGGCGTTTACTACGGTCAGAATGTCATCTCCAAGAATATGATTATCGCAGACCGTCGGCAACTCTTGAATGGCAACGAGTTTATTCTCGGCGTTTCGGGCGGTGGTAAGTCCTTTACCGCCAAGGGCGAGATCATCAATCAGGTGCTTGCCGGCAACGCAGACATTATCATCATTGACCCTGAGCGAGAGTATTCGCCCCTTGTGCGGGCGCTGGGCGGCGAGATCATCAACATCTCTGCCACTTCTCCCACCCACATCAATGCGATGGATATGAACCGGGAGTACGGCGATGGCGCAAACCCCGTCATTCTGAAATCCGAGTTCATTATGTCCCTGTGCGAACAGCTTATCGGTGGCAACAACCTCGGTGCAGTGCAGAAGTCCATCATTGACCGCTGTACGGCAAGCGTCTACCGCACCTATCAGCAGAACAACTATACCGGCGAAGTGCCGACCTTGCAGGATTTCAGAGCAGAGCTTTTGAAGCAATCTGAACCCGAAGCGCAGGAGATTGCTCTTGCCATCGAGCTGTTTACCAACGGTTCTCTGAACACCTTTGCCAAGAAAACCAATGTGGACACGGATAACCGCCTGATCTGCTATGACATCCTTGACCTCGGCAAGCAGCTTATGCCCATCGGTATGCTGGTCGTCCTCGACTCTATCCTGAACCGTATTACGCAGAACCGAGCTAAGGGCAAGAACACCTTCATCTTCATCGATGAAATCTACCTTCTGTTCCAGCACGAGTACAGTGCAAACTTCCTGTTCACCCTTTGGAAGCGTGTACGAAAGTACGGCGCTTATGCCACGGGCATCACGCAGAATGTGGACGACCTGCTTCAGTCCCACACGGCAAGAACGATGCTGGCAAACTCCGAGTTCATTGTTATGCTCAATCAGGCATCTACGGACAGATTGGAGCTTGCGAAGCTGCTGAACATTTCGGACACCCAGCTTTCCTATATCACCAATGTGGATGCCGGTCACGGACTAATCAAGGTCGGCTCCAGCCTTGTACCGTTTGCCAATAAATTCCCAAAGAACACGAAGCTCTATAAGCTGATGACCACAAAACCAGGCGAGGGTGCTTAACCCTCGCCTTTAGCGTCAAGAAAGGAAATTCAATGAAAAAGAAAATCTGTATGATTCTTATTGCGGTGTTTGTAGCCGTCCTCGGCACGAGCACCTTTTTTATTATCAATCACTACAAGGAGGCGAATAAGCAAGCCGAGCTTTATGGCGAGCTGGCTAACCTTGTGAATGCTACGGCACAGACGGATGCTGCAACGGAACCGGCGGAGCAGATTCCATATTCCGAGGAAAAGATGCTTCTGCCGGAGCTTGCAGAGCTTTATCACCAGAACGGCGATTTGGTGGGCTGGATCAGCATTGCAGATACTAACATCAATTATCCCGTAATGCAGTCGGTGAATGAGCCGAACTTCTACCTGAAGCACGGCTTTGACAAGGCATATTCCGACTATGGCTGTCCCTATGTGCAGGAGGATTGCGATGTGCAGGAGCCGTCCGACAATCTTGTTATCTATGGACACCATATGTCCAACGGTTCGATGTTTGCCTACCTTGAAAAGTTCAAGAGCAAAGACTTTTGGAGCGAGCATCGGATGATTACCTTCAACACACTGACGGATAAGCAGGAGTATGAGATCGTTGCCGTATTCCGCACGGTGGTCTACACCGACAGTCCCGAAGCATTCAAGTTTTATCGCTTTATAGACGCAGAGAGCACCAATGAGTTTGACGACTTTATTGCCAAGTGTAAGGAGCTGTCTTTCTATGATACCGGCGTGACCGCCGAATACGGCGATAAGCTCATTACGCTGTCTACCTGTGAGTACAGCCGCAACAACAGCCGTCTTGTGGTCGTGGCGAAGCGCATAACGGAGGACGGTGGTGCGGATGCTGCCAAGACTCACGCCGAAGCAACGGCAGAGGGCGAACGCCCTAATTAAGCGCCTTTGTGCCAATTATGACAACGGCAACTGCCTTGCGCTGGATGACGGAGAACCCTGCGCCTGTGTGCAGAGCATCTCATACTCACTTCTCTGCAAGTATTTCCGCAAAGCTGTATTGCCGGCAGAGCCTTTGCTGGAAGCGGATATTCTCGGCACACGCTTTGAAAAGTGCGTGTCCTGCGGTGCGCCGATCATCAAGAAGGGCAACCGAAAGAAATATTGCGAGAAGTGCGCTCAAAGAGCTTACAAAGCTCAGCAGGCAGAGTACGCAAGAAGAAAACGGGCAGAGTCGAAAAATAGGCGCTGAAAAAGCCAGCAATATCAAGACTTTTCAGCTCCCGCACTTTGAGGGGTAAGGTGTTTATACCTTTACCCCTCGTTTTTAATTTAGGGGCGTTTGGGTACGCCCCGGAAAGGAGGGTTCAATGGCTGATATTAAAACGAGAGATGTCGTGAAAGGCACAATCAAGAAGATCGACAAAGCGGCAATCGCCGCAGACCGTATGCGCTCCGCCTATGTGCAGACGAAGGAAAAGGCAGAACACACAACGCACCCGGATGAGCATAATGCCGAGGAGTACGCCTCCGACCGAGTGGAAGGCGGCGTTGACCGTATCACGCACGAAGCGGCGCACCAGTTTGATAAGCAGGGACGCAAGGGACTGGAAGAAACGAAACGGAATGTGTCCAAAGCAAAGGACGGTGTTCAGAGGTTCCGGGAAAAGCGGGCGGCTGAGTCAATGAAAAGGCAGACTGTCCGCATCTCCGGGAATAAGACCATCAAGGCGGTCGAGCAAACGGAAAAGACGATCAAACAGTCTGCCGGTTCTGCCGGTAAGAAAACCATCAAGACTGCCGGGAAAGGTGCAGCCAAAGCCGCACAGAGGTCGGTCAAAACCACGAAAACGGCAATCAAGACCACACAGCAGGCGGCAAAGACGGCGCAGAAAACCGCACAGGCTACGGTGAAAGCATCGCAAAAAGCTGCACAAGCCGCCAAAGCCGCAGCCAAGGCAACAGTTGCCGGAAAAGCAACGATTGCCGCAGTCAAAGCGATCATAGCGGCGACAAAAGCACTGGTCGCTGCTATCGCCGCAGGCGGCTGGGTCGCCGTTGCGGTCATTGTCGTGATTTGCCTGATTGCTCTGATCTGCGGCTCGGTTTTCGGGATATTCTTTTCCGGCGAGGATTCCGGCACGGGAATGTCGATGCAGACTGCCGTGCAGGAAATCAACGCTGATTACAATGCCAAGATGGAAGCGGAGAAAAACTCGGTAGCCTATGATAATATGGAGATCAGCGGCGGTCGAGCCGTGTGGAAGGATGTGCTTGCGGTCTATGCAGTCAAGACGAATACCGACAAGGATAATCCGCAGGAGGTCGCCACGATGGACGAGAGCAAGAAGCAGATTCTCTCGGACATTTTTTGGGAGATGAACTCCATATCCTCCCGCAGTGAAAGCCACTCGGAAACGGAAATAAGCGAAACGGACGACGGAAACGGCAACATCGTTCAGACGGAAACGACAGTCACAAAAACAACGCTTTATATTACCGTTTCTCATTTGACGGTGGATGAGATGGCTGACCTATACGGCTTTGACGCAGAACAGCGGGAATACCTTGCCGAGCTACTCAAGGATGAGAACAATTCCATTTGGGCGGCGGTGCTTTACGGTATCCGATACAGTGACGATCAGATCGTCACCGTGGCGCTTTCGCAGGTGGGCAATGTAGGCGGCGAACCGTACTGGTCTTGGTACGGCTTCGGAAGCCGTGTGGAATGGTGTGCTTGTTTTGTAAGCTGGTGCGCCGATCAGTGCGGCTATATCGACACCGGGGTTGTGCCGAAATATGCGGGTTGCGTGAACGGCGTCCAGTGGTTCAAAGATCGAGGACAGTGGATCGACGGTTCTGCCGAGCCTGTCCCCGGAATGATTATTTTCTTTGATTGGGATAACAAGGGTTCATCGGGTCCGCAGGACGGACAATCCGACCACACCGGTATTGTTCAAAAAGTCGAAAACGGTATCGTTTATACCGTTGAGGGAAACTCCGGTGATAGCTGTCGGGTAAACCAGTACAGCGTAGGTCACTACGAAATCCTCGGATATGGGGTACCGCAATATTAAAATAGGTGGCTATGGGCTTTATTGTCCCATAGCCACCTATTTTTCTTTTTTGTTTAGAATTTGATCCGGGATAATTGAGGTATTCAGCAAATCACCCGGTTCAACCTTCAGTGCGTCAGCGATGTTAAATAGAACCTCTACGGAAAAGGGTCTGACGATATTCGGCGCTTCGATTGCGCTAAGATGCGAACGGCTCATCATTGCCTCTGCCGCAAGCTGCTCCTGCGACATTCCTCGCATTTTACGAAGAACTGAAATTGTGATTCCCAGTTGAATAAATCTATCTCTATTTTTGAAGTCAATTTCTCTGCTCATTTGCTCCACCTCGAATCCATAATAATTATATGTTATTCTTCGCTTGCTTTCTGTTCTCGATGTGAAGCTATTGACTTATATATAGAGCAAAAATATAATAATAAGTGCAGATGAACAATGATATGCTCATTTGCTCTACTGTTATTCTTGGTGGTGTTTGGATGACCTGTTGTTTTATCGGGCATAGGAAAATTAAGCATAAGAAGGAGCTTGCAAGTCGATTGCGGGACAATATTTGCTATCTGCTTGAGCAGGGCGTAGCAACCTTTCTGTTTGGAGATCATTCCGAATTTAATACCCTCTGCTACAAGGTGGTTTCAGAACTAAGAGAAGTTTACCCCCAAATTCGCAGAATACACTATCGGACGGATTATCCTGATGCAGACGCTTATACGATGCAGTTCCTATTAGATGGATACGAGGACAGTATTTGCCCTGACGGAGTTGCTGCTGCCGGGAAATCTGCTTATGTGGAACGCAATCAAGCTATGATTCGGGCAAGTGACTTTTGCGTCTTTTACTATAATAACGAATACCTTCCGGCGAGTCGAAAAGAGTCGAAAAAAGCAATAACAAGCTATCAGCCCAAAAGCGGCACCGGGCTTGCCTTTGACTATGCAAAAGCGCACGGAAAAACAATCATAAACCTATACACAGAAGATGAACACCGCAATTAGGCATCGAATCTATGGGGATTCGACTTTTTTGCAACATTTGTATCCGAAATCCCGTGCTTTACAATAAACACCTTTTGAGTTATTTGCATCATTGGAGCAGCCGGTGACGGCTGCTTTTCCTTTACGCTGATGAAGGGTGATAAGGTTGTCGAGCTGGTCTAAATAAGCACCGATCTTCCGTTGTTCCTCGACTGAAGGTACAGTTATTTCAATTTTCAGAAAATCGGACTCGTGTATTCTCCATTGTCCATAGATGACACCCTGACGCCATTTGACCATAGCATTTATAAAGTCTTTTCTGACCAATCTTCTTCCTAAAAAATCAGAGTCAGCAATGCCAGTAGGCTCAAAAATGCTATATACCGGTGAAATGCAGGCTTTTCCGTACTTATTCAGACCTATTGAGCCGGTTTCAAGGTTGTTGGAGCTATATATGAAATCGCCTTTCTCTGTTTTCTTATATAGCTTGTTTACCGTGTCCGTAACTAAGGCGCTTCGGTCATAACGCTCACCTTTAGGGGCAACACCTTCATTTGCTATGAATGCCATAAGGGGATATTCGTCGCTCATTGGTGCTTGTTGATTACGCTCTATGAGCAAATCCCCAACCTTACGCTGTTCCCAAGCTATTCGGTTGCAGGAGAGTTTGAGTAGGTATGAAAATCAGGAACTAAGTCTGAAATATCGGGATTTATGGTTGATAATTCGGGATTATGTGCTATAATATAAGTTGTGTTTTAGCACTTACTCGCAGGTTGAGAGAAAGGAATGATACGATGGCTGTAAGCTATAAAAAACTTTGGCACATTCTGCTTGATCGAGATATGAAGAAAAGAGATTTGCAGGAAGCTGCTGGACTCACTAAATACGCAATCAATAAGCTCAGTCGTGATGAAAATGTAAGCACTGAAGTGTTGGGGAAAATCTGCTCAGCTTTGAATTGCACGACCGATGACATTATGGAGTTTGTTCCCGACGAGAAGTGAGTCCGTTTTATGGGACACTAATTGTTGTATCATAACAGTGGAGTAGTATATCTCCCTTAGAAAATGAAAAAGGATGGGTTCACAGGATGAATAAGCAACAGCTCGCTCAGAAAATATGGGCTTCCGCAAATCAAATGCGCTCCAAAATCGAAGCGAATGAATATAAGGATTACATACTTGGCTTTATCTTTTACAAGTATCTATCTGATAAAGAAGTCAAATTCTTGAAGGAAAATGACTATGACGACGAACTTCTGAAAACCGTATCAGAAGAAGATGATGAAACGGTTAAGTGGGTTCAAGAGAATATTGGCTACTTTATTGCCTATAAAGACCTCTTTTCTACTTGGCTCTCTATGGGTAAGGACTTTGATGTTTCAAATGTCCGTGATGCGCTCTCTGCGTTCAGCCGGTTGATTTCCAACACGCACAAAAAGGTGTTTGATAAAGTATTTGACACTTTGCAAACGGGTCTTTCCAAACTTGGCGATAGCTCCGGTTCACAAACAAAAGCAATCAGCGGGCTTCTGACGCTGATAAAGGATATTCCTATGGACGGCAAGCAGGACTACGATGTTCTCGGCTTTATCTACGAATATCTTATCAGTAACTTTGCAGCAAATGCTGGAAAGAAAGCAGGTGAGTTCTACACCCCGCACGAGGTATCTCTGCTGATGTCTGAAATCGTTGCAAGCCACTTGAAGGGCAAAAGCGAAATCAAAATTTACGACCCGACAAGCGGTTCGGGATCGTTGCTTATCAATATCGGTCAGAGCGTTGCCAAATATATGACCGATGACAACAACATCAAATACTTCGCTCAGGAATTGAAGGAGAACACCTACAACCTGACCCGGATGAATTTGGTTATGCGTGGCATCAAACCGGATAATATCGTCACTCGTAACGGCGATACTCTTGAGGAGGATTGGCCGTACTTTGACGAAAATGATCCGGTGAATACCTATAATCCTCTCTATGTGGATGCGGTCGTGTCCAATCCGCCGTATTCGCAGGCTTGGGACCCGTCCAATAAAGAGGGAGATCCTCGTTATGCTCGTTTTGGACTTGCTCCCAAAGGAAAAGCCGACTATGCTTTCCTCTTGCACGATCTGTTCCATATCAAGCCGGACGGCATTATGACAATCGTTCTTCCCCACGGCGTACTGTTCCGTGGCGGTGAGGAAGGTGAAATCAGAAAGAACCTGATTGAGAATAACCATATCGACGCCATTATCGGGCTGCCTGCAAATATCTTCTTCGGGACAGGAATTCCCACCATCATTATGGTGCTGCGCCAAAAGCGTGAGAATACCGATGTCCTTATCATCGATGCATCCAAGGGCTTTATCAAAGAGGGTAAAAATAACAAGCTCCGTGCGTCTGACATTAAACGCATAGCAGATACCTTTATTAAGCGTGAAAACATACCGAAGTTTTCACGAGTCGTCAGTCGTGAAGAAATTCGCAGCAATGATTATAACTTGAACATTCCTCGCTATGTTGATTCCTCTGAAGCTGCCGAGCATTGGGATGTCTATGCGTCTATGTTTGGCGGTATCCCGACAGCAGAAATTGACGAGATGAGCGAATTCTGGACGGCGTTCCCTGCGCTGAAAAAGGCGTTATTTACTGAGAGTGGCATTCCTTATGTGAATGTGTCTACCCCTGATATTAAGAGTGCCATCAAGAGCCACCCTGATGTGGTCGGGTTTGAGAAAGCTTTTAACGCCGCCTTTTCCACTTTCCCGGCATTCCTGAAAGAAGAACTTATCGACCGGATGGGAAGCATCGAAATCTCTAAGGCTGAAACCGTGCTGAGTGCTGATATTTTCGAGCGATTGAAAGAAATTCCACTTATCGACAAATATGCGGCGTTCCAGCTTCTTGACGACGATTGGACAGGTATTTCCATCGACCTCGAAATGTTGCAAACCGAAGGCTTTGCTGCAACAAAGAAGGTCGATCCGAACCTTGTCATCAAGAAAAAGGACGGTAAAGATCAGGAAGTTCAAGAGGGCTGGGTAGGTCATATTATCCCGTTCGACTTGGTACAGGCGACTTTACTCTCCGCAGAAACGGACGAGCTTCACGGTTTGGAAAGCCGTTTGGCGGAAATCCCTTCTGAGTATGAGTCTATCCTTGATGAAATGACAGAGGAGAATAAAGAGAGCTGCAACGATGTTCTCACCGAGGAAGGCGATGCTTTCGTTCCGAAAGAAGTATCCAAAAAGATTAAGGAACTGAAGAAAGACCGTTCTCCTGAAAGCGTTGCGCTTCGTACACTCTTAGAAAAGGTAGAGTCTTTGGTCAAGAGCGAGAAAGAAATCAAGGCGGAGATCAAGGCAAAGGGTGCTGCGTTGCAGGCAAAAACAAAGGATACGATTGAAAGTCTGAGCGATGAGCAGGCTTTGGATTTGCTCGAAAAGAAGTGGATTGCTCCTCTCATTGAGAGCATTCACAAACTGCCTGATACCGTAATCGACAGCTTGGTGAGCAAAATTCAAGCCCTTCAGAACAAGTATGCCACAACTTTCTTCGAGGTCGAACAGCAGATCAGCGAAACCGAAGCAACGCTTTCGGGAATGATCGATGACCTTGAGGGTAATGAGTATGATATGCTGGGACTTAATGAGTTGAAGAAATTGCTGGGAGGTAGTGCAGAATGACGAAAAAATCAGATGCTCCCGCAATTCGCTTCAAAGGATTCTCAGACGCTTGGGAACAGCGTAAGTTGGGAGATATTGCTGACATTGTGGGTGGTGGAACCCCAAGTACAGGAAATCAGAGCTATTGGGACGGTGATATTGATTGGTATGCACCTGCTGAAATTGCGGATCAAATCTATGCAAATTCGAGTCAGAAAAAGATAACCGGCTTGGGTTATGAGAATAGTTCAGCCAAAATGCTTCCTCCCGGTACAGTCCTGTTTACATCTCGTGCAGGGATCGGGAAAACAGCTATTTTAACCCGAAAAGGCTGTACTAATCAGGGATTTCAGTCCATTGTCCCACATCGTGGAGAGCTTGACTCTTACTTCATTTTTTCTCGAACCGAAGAATTAAAACGATATGGAGAGCTTGTTGGGGCAGGATCAACTTTCGTCGAGGTTTCGGGAAAGCAAATGGCTGTAATGGAGCTGATGATGCCGCCAACGATGCGAGAACAACAGACTATTGGAGGTTTCTTTCAGCAGCTCGACCACCTTATCACCCTTCATCAGCGTAAGTTTGAAAAGTTGACGAATGTGAAAAAGTCGATGCTCGAAAAGATGTTCCCGCAAAATGGCAGCAGTTACCCCGAAATTCGCTTTAAGGGATTTACTGACCCTTGGGAACAGCGTAAGTTTGAAGAAATCGCTGTGCGATCATCGGTAATATGCTCCGATGATACCCTTCCAAGAGTTGAATATGAGGATATAGTGTCAGGGACAGGTCGGCTCAACAAAGACATCTACGCCAAGCAAAGTATCAAATCAGGCATCGCATTTCATCAAGGTGATGTCCTTTACGGAAAACTCCGCCCGTACTTGCAAAACTGGCTTTTGCCCACATTTGATGGGCTTGCTGTGGGCGATTTTTGGGTATTACAGCCTCAAAATGCTGATAGCAGCTTTCTATATCGATTGATTCAGAGCCGGCAATTCGATGAAGTAGCTAATCAATCGACCGGGACGAAAATGCCGAGGGCAGATTGGAAATTGGTGTCCAAAACTGTGTTCTCCATCCCGTCAAACATTAGTGAGCAGGCTGCTATTGGTACATACTTTACAGCACTCGATAGCCTTATCACCCTTCATCAGCGTGAGTTGGAAAAGCTCCAAAATATCAAGAAATCTATGCTTGAAAAGATGTTCGTGTGACATCAATATCGCAGGAAGGAGGAAATCGAATGACATTCCAAAAAGAAGCGGACTTTGAGGAAGCCCTGATTAAAGTCTTGGCGGATAAAGGCTGGGAAAAAGAAGTTATCAAGAACCCGACCGAGCAAGACCTCATCCGAAATTGGGCAAGAATCCTGTATGATAACAACCGTGGTATTGACCGCTTGAATAACTATCCTCTTACGGATGGCGAAATGCAGCAGATTATTGAGCAGATCACGGAACTTAGAACCCCGTTAAAACTCAATGGCTTTATCAACGGAAAAACTGTGTCCATCAAGCGTGATAACCCTGACGACAAGCTCCATTTTGGCACTGAAATCAGCTTGAAAATATATGATCGCAGAGAAATCGCCGCTGGACAGAGCCGGTATCAGATCGTACAGCAACCAGCCTTTCCGAGCAAGTCAAAAATGCTGAATGACCGTCGTGGCGATTTGATGCTGCTCATCAATGGTATGCCGGTTATACATATTGAGCTGAAGCGCAGCGGTGTCCCCGTCAGTCAAGCATATAATCAGATTGAGAAATACTCATATGAGGGCGTTTTTACCGGATTGTTCTCGCTCGTTCAGGTGTTTGTTGCAATGAACCCTGAAGAAACTCGTTATTTTGCGAATCCCGGACCTGACGGAAAGTTCAATACGGATTACTATTTCCATTGGGCTGACTTCAATAATGAGCCTATCAACGATTGGAAAGCTATCGCCTCCTCGCTGTTGTCCATTCCTATGGCGCACCAGCTCATTGGGTTTTATACTGTTGCCGACAATGCTGACGGTGTTCTGAAGGTAATGCGAAGCTACCAGTATTACGCAGCCAGCGCAATTTCCGATGTTGTGTCTAAAACGAAGTGGGATAGCGGTAAGCAGCGTGGCGGCTACATTTGGCATACCACCGGCTCAGGCAAGACGATGACGAGCTTTAAGTCGGCTCAGTTGATTGCAAACTCCAATGATGCTGATAAGGTTATTTTCCTTACCGACCGTATTGAGTTAGGAACGCAGTCGCTCAAGGAGTATCGGGCATTTGCGGACGAGAACGAAACCGTGCAGGCAACAGAGAACACATATGTCCTTTTGACTAAGCTGAAAAGCAACGCAACGGCAGATACCCTAATTGTCACCTCTATTCAGAAGATGAGCAACATCCGAGATGAGGACGGAGGACTTAATGCAAGCGACATTGAAATAATCAACGGCAAACGGCTTGTTTTTATTGTTGACGAGGCTCATCGTTCAACTTTTGGAGATATGCTATCCATCATCAAGGAAACATTTCCCAATGCCATCTTCTTTGGCTTTACCGGCACACCGGTGTTTGAGGAGAATGCAAAGAAAAACAATGCCCAAACAGATGTTTTTGGCAATGAACTCCATAGATATAGCATTGCTGATGGTATCAGGGATAAGAATGTGCTTGGATTTGATCCTTATAAAGTCCTGACTTTCCGTGATAAGGATGTCCGCAAGGTGGTTGCTTTGGAAAAAGCAAAAGCAGCAACCGAAGAAGAAGCAATCAGCGATCCCAAAAAGGCAAAAATATTCTATGAGTATATGGACTCCTCCACCGTCAAGATGGCGGGCTTCTTGGGCGATGACGGAAAGTGGGTCAAGGGCATTGAAGATTATCTTCCAAAAACTCAGTACCTTTCCGCAGAGCATCAAAGCAAGGTTGTTGAGGATATTCAAGAAAACTGGCTTACTTTGAGTCACAACGGGAAATTCCACGCAATCTTTGCAACGAGCAGCATCCCCGAAGCAATAGACTACTATCGACTGTTGAAGGCTGCAATGCCGAAACTTAGGATCAGTTGCCTTTTTGACCCCAATATCAGCAATGAAGATGGTGACTACAAAGAATACAGAGGGCAGCCGATTGCTTTCTATAAAGAGCAAGGCTTAATCGAAATCCTTACTGACTATAATACGATGTTTGGTCAGGATTTTTCGATTGCTACACACGCTCGCTTCAAAAAAGACCTTTCTCTACGCCTTGCCCACAAAGAGCAATATAAGCGGGTCGAAAGAGAGCCTGAGAAGCAGCTCGACCTCCTGATTGTAGTGGATCAGATGCTTACCGGCTTTGACTCTAAGTGGGTCAACACGCTGTATATGGACAAGATACTGGAGTATGAGAACATCATTCAGGCATTTTCCAGAACCAACAGACTTTTCGGACCCGATAAGCCTTTTGGCATCATCAGATATTATCGCAAGCCGCATACGATGGAGCAGAATGTGAGCAAAGCTGTTAAGCTCTATTCCGGCGATAGACCGATAGGTCTGTTCGTTGAAAAACTGTCTTACAACCTCGGAAAGCTCAACGCTGTGTTTGATGATATTGCCTATTTGTTCAAGAATGCTGGTATCCCTGACTTTGAAAAGTTGCCTGCGGACGGAACCGTAAGAGCTAAGTTCGCCTCGCTGTTTAGAGATTTCAACGGATACCTTGAAGCTGCTAAAATCCAAGGATTTAGGTGGGACAAACACACCTACTCATTCAAGGACGAGGAAAGTGGAAATTCGATTGAAATTGCAATGGAGTTCGATGAGAACGCATTTTTGATTTTGGCACAGCGTTATAAAGAGCTTTCCGCTGCTTCTTCCGATGATCCTGGATCACAAGACATAGATATACCATACGATCTTGTTGGATACCTGACTGAAATTGACACAGGGGTTATCGATGCCGATTATATGAACAGTCGCTTCGATAAGTACCTCAAATTGATTCGACAGGAAGGTTCGTCCGAGGAATCTATTGAGCAAGCAAAGGCAGAACTTCACAAAACTTTTGCTGCCCTAACGCAAGAGGAGCAGAAATACGCAAATATCTTTCTGCACGACATTGAGCGAGGCGATGTCATTGCCGAGGACGGAAAAACGCTTCGTGACTACATCACGGAGTATCAGTTTAGAGCAAAAGATGACCAAATTCACCGTTTTGCGACTATCTTCGGTCTTGATGAGGATAAACTCAGGAATATGATGGGGCTTAACCTGAATGAAGCGACTATCAATGAGTTTGGCAGGTTTGACGAGCTGAAAAAGAGCGTCGATAAGACCAAAGCAAAAGCATTCTTTGAAGCATATGAACAAACCAAGTTGATTCCGCCCAAGGTCAATATGAAAACGGATCAGCTTTTGCGGCAGTTCATTCTTACCGGTGGATTTGAGGTTGATGTGCCGTAATGAGTGCCATCACCGCTAAAGCAAGCCGAAAAATGAAAAAATATGCGGTCTTAACAAGAGAGCCAAGGTGTTTCCTTGGCTCTTTTGATTTTTCTTGGGAACAGCGTAAGCTATCCGAAATTGCAGATAAAGTCACGGAGAAAAATGCCGGACTACAATATGTAGAAACATTTACAAACTCTGCTGAGTTCGGAATTATAAGTCAAAGAGATTTCTTTGACCACGATATAGCAAAGCTGGGCAGCTTGGATGGGTACTACATTGTAAAAAATGAGGACTTTGTTTACAACCCTCGTATCTCTACTTCCGCCCCAGTTGGACCGATAAACCGCAATAAACTTGGAAGAACGGGCGTAATGTCACCGTTATATACCGTCTTTCGTCCGCACGATGTTGACACAACTTATTTGGAGCATTTCTTTAAGTGCGCGTATTGGCATTCGTTTATGAATTTCAATGGTGACTCTGGTGCAAGGTCAGATAGGTTCTCAATTAAAGATGATGTGTTCTTCCAAATGCCTATACCTCTACCATATATAGATGAGCAGAGGAAAATAGGTGAGCTGCTAACTCGCCTTGACCACCTTATCACCCTTCATCAGCGTAAATGTGTATTTTTATTCGGCTTTTTTCAGGCTTTTATCTCTATGATCTTCACCGCTTCGACATTTTCTTGGGAACAGCGTAAGTTGGGAGATATTGCTGACATTGTGGGTGGTGGAACCCCAAGTACAGGAAATCAGAGCTATTGGGACGGTGATATTGATTGGTATGCACCTGCTGAAATTGCGGATCAAATCTATGCAAATTCGAGTCAGAAAAAGATAACCGGCTTGGGTTATGAGAATAGTTCAGCCAAAATGCTTCCTCCCGGTACAGTCCTGTTTACATCTCGTGCAGGGATCGGGAAAACAGCTATTTTAACCCGAAAAGGCTGTACTAATCAGGGATTTCAGTCCATTGTCCCACATCGTGGAGAGCTTGACTCTTACTTCATTTTTTCTCGAACCGAAGAATTAAAACGATATGGAGAGCTTGTTGGGGCAGGATCAACTTTCGTCGAGGTTTCGGGAAAGCAAATGGCTGTAATGGAGCTGATGATGCCGCCAACGATGCGAGAACAACAGACTATTGGAGGTTTCTTTCAGCAGCTCGACCACCTTATCACCCTTCATCAGCGTAAG
>OBZK01000263.1_pt1 | contig 55123 bp, 45 predicted proteins | sample 1495511 | NCBI WGS metagenome assembly OBZK01 (sample SAMEA2580233, study PRJEB22360) | human gut metagenome | biome: human gut; feature: human-associated habitat; material: faeces | place: Denmark | collected 2008/2010
GCGCCGCAAATAAGCGGCGCTGTATTTGGCGTGGAGCGAAGGATTTGACCTTTACGAATAATGAATCAATAACTCGAATAACATAGTTTGGAAATAGATGCTTAATGGTTTTTTCTTGATCTTTAAATACGAGTAAAACAAATAAATTTACCTGCCCTACTTTTTCTATTCCTCTAAGAATTTGTTCACAATATATCGATATTCCTTCTGAAAAAAAGCCTTTATTTATTTCAGTTTTCCGAATGAAAGTCATATCAATTCCTATCATCACAAAAGTCCCTTCTATCAATATAATCCTTCAAATTATTTATTCTGTTTTTCTTTTAACTTAATTTTAACAAGATCAATAAGTTTCCAAGGGTGAAAAATATACTTATAGATTTTAAAAAAGATATCACCGTATATTTTATAGTTTTCGCTAAATTTTCGTCTAATTGTTATTTCTCTTTGTATTTCAGCACTAAGCCAAGATCCAGCAAAGTGGTGAATAGTATAACTTCTCTCTAACGGATATTCAACCCCTGTTTCAAATGATTTACATGTAAATGTTTGCCAGTCAAAGCACTCTAAGTGTACACCATTTTTATTAGCAATCTTTTCCATGACCTTAGGAAGTGGAAGTGTATCAAACTCTCCATCCTCTTTAATAAAATGTCTATTCTGGTAATATTCTAAACACTTTTCTAAGTATCTATTATTAGGTTCAAATCCCATGCAAGCAGCCTCAATAGCTGATGACTTAAGACTCTCATGCGCTAAAAAGTATGATCGATCAAGCAAATCATCAAAAGGTCTTAATACTTCAATATCCATATCCAAATAGATACCACCTTGTGTATATAATGCATACAGTCTGATATAATCCGCGGCAAATGCATATTTTTTATTATCAAATGCTTCTTTAACCCATATGGAACTTTCCTTGTCAAATCTATTAAAATCCCATTTCATAAAAGTGTAACCTTTCAACTTTCTTTGCCATGTTGCCATACATTTTTCTAGTTCTACAGGAACTGGGGCATTACTTAACCAACAATAATGTATTATCTTTGGAATCATAAAATCTTTCCTTTCAACTTTCTTAATATCATTTTGTTAACATAATAAATATTGTTAATACTATCCATAAATTCCATTTAAAAAAGCTAAAAAATATTTTATATTTAAAGTTCATAGTTCTAAAGGACATATGGTTAATTATTGCCTTATTTGCACTATCTTCAACTATAGTTTTAATTTCCATACATTTGTTTTTTAATCCATGCTGCAAATTACAATTATTTTTCATTAATCCAATCAGCATTGATGCTTTGTAATAGGTGAGTCTATCCTTTATAGGCTTATTATTCACTAATGCATGATCTAAACAATTATATAACGCCTCTGTTTCTTGTTTTCTCCTCGGATTTGATTTATTATGTACCATTGAATTATCAGATTGCCTGTAATGATAATAAACGCCTTGTAACTGGACAACAGATTCATTTAAATTTGCAACATATGGAATAGTAACCGCTACATCCTCACCTATCTTTAATTCAGTAGGAACTACATTTTGGAAAACTTTATATTTTTCCAAGTTAAAAAGTTTTCCACACACACACACACAACTCCCAAAACTGAAAAACCTGTCCGCATATACATATTTATTTTTAAATTCCTTTAATTTTTCGCCACTATATATTCCAGGTAAAATAGCGAAATTAAATTTCTCACTATATGAACCAAACTCATACTTCATATCTGATATAACTAATGCACATTCGTTTGTCTCCATAGCTATCAGCAATTTCTCAATGTATTCTGTATCAACCCAATCATCCGCATCAATATATGTAATATACTTACAAGTTGCTATACTTGCGCCTCGTTTTCTTGTGGCTACTAAACCATGATTTTGCTGATGAATAACTTGTATGTTTGAGAACATTTTTGCATAGCTATCACAAATTAAAGGAGTTTTATCTGTAGATCCATCGTTTATTATTATTACTTCCAGATTGTCAAACACTGTTTGATTTACGATTGAATCGAGACATTGACATAAATATTTATCGCCATTATAAACAGGAATTACAACACTGACTTTATATTTTATGTTCATATTTTAGTAAATGGTGCATATGGCACCAATCCTCCAAATCCTTTATAAATCCAATTGAATGAATATAATACAATGAAAAAACCATATAAAATAAATTTTACACCACTATGATTTATGTAACATTTTTTATTATTTATATGTATCCAAGCTTTGGAAACCAGTACATGTGATAACGTAACAAGATTTAAGGACTGAAAATTAAGCCCTAATCTATCAGCTTGGGTCCCTGTTACCAAAGACAACATCGTTAATACATATCCACCATACGTTAATACATAATAATTAATGCGACTATCATCTTTACTGGTACGTACCAAAGCTATTGTTAAAAAAAATAATGGTACCAAATTTTTAGCTGTAAAACTAAAAATGTTTCCTCTTTCTCCAATATCCGCTGCAATATATGAAGCATAATCAGCATTTGTCAAAAAAGTCATTATATTGGATAATATATTCCTATTAAAAACCAAAAAAACTCCGACAAAAATCGCTCCAAACGTCAAACTTTTATAATACTTATTGCGAAATACTAAATCACATGCAATAATAGAAAAACTCATTAAACCCGATATATGAAAGGTTGATGCTAGTAGAACAATAATAGTATATTGAGCATATTGTTTCTTCCTGTATAGCGAAAATGAATAAAGTCCCATCGTTATGGCTAAGCATTGACGCATAGCATTTAAAGAAAGCATATATAAATTAATAAAAAATAAGAAAGTTGAAAAACGGATATCTATATACTCTCTCTCATTCTCTATAAATGCTTCAAAAAACAATATCGTAAAAAAACTTATAAAAAAAAGAAAAGCTTCGTGAGATAGCCCCAAAATATTAAAAAACCTAATGACAAATTGATAACCAATTTCTAATCCATTCGTTCTGCTTTCCACAATTTTCTGCAAATTATAATACGAATTTATATACATTAACGAATCAGCACCAGTTGCTCCTCTGAAAGCAGCAATCAACGCCGGGAATATTGCCATTATGATTTTTTTTATATTTCTTTTAAGCCCTGATTTGCTATAAAATATGTACTTTGAAATATAAGTTGTAAATACTACTATACAAGTATAAAGTCCCACGCTTAAAAAGTCTGCCACCAGTAACTCCTCTCACCGATTTTGAATACTATTTATGTAAGACACTGCCATATTATTATAATTAAATTTATTTTTTAATTCTTCATTTTTTTCGTTTGCCCTTTGAGTTCCTATTAGTTTCATCGCTTTTAATAGAGCTTCACATAATTCTTTACTATCTTCGGGCTTTACTCTATATCCATTAATACCTTCCACAATTAATTCATATGCGCTTCCAACAGCATCAGTAGCAATCAATATTTTTCCATGTTGAATAGCTTCATTTAGTGTTAATCCCCACACATCTACGGTTCCTTTATAGTAAGTGACTGGATATACAAAAATGTCACATTGCGAAAAATAATTTCCTCGTATTGAAGGATCTACGAGCCCTGCAAAGCACACATTATATAGATTTAAACTATAAACAATAGACTTACATCTTTGTAAATCCTCTCCATCACCAGCAATAAGTAGATAAACATTTCTTTTAACTTCAATCGGAAGAGATGCAACTGCTTTTATCAAGTAGCTCACGCCTTTTTGGCGTAGCAATCTACCGAGATATAAAATTATCTTGCTATTGTCTGGTATTTGATATTTTTTCCGAATATCAACAAACTTACATTTGGGTGTTTCGCTTGAATCGGGAAGCCATACTATTTTTTGTTCATTAATGCCGTTTGAAAGGAAATATTCTTTATTTTTTTTACCAACGGAAAAAATTACGTCTGCATTTTTATAAATATTACTTGATATAACTCTCAAAATTGTATTTTTTATTTTTCGTATGAGCGGTTGCCTTTTTGGGGGTGCTTCCCATTTTTCCCAAAAATATCCAATCTTTTTATTTTCTTTTTTACATTGATATATAATATATACACTATATAGAGCCTCCCGGAACGAATCAATCGGAGGCAGTTCAACAAAATCATACTCATTAATATTTCTGGTAATATTTATTAATTTTTTTATTCCACTTCCTATATTTGAAAGAAAAATACATTTCAAATCTTCTGATTTTTCATAATCAATTTCAATCCCATAATCTTTTTTATTTAGTTTTTCATTTGTAAAAACAAACACAACATCTGCATGCTTTGCAAGGCTTTGGAACCAACCAATTCGATATTCAGGTAGAGTATTATGAAAAAAAAGAATTTTTAATTTGTTTTTTATAGCACTCATTGTAATAACCCCTCGTAAAACATTATATATTGTTGTGTTAATTTTAAAAATGAAAATTCATCTTGATAACGTCTAAACGCATGTGTTTCCATAATTTTTCTAATTTCAGGATGTTCAATCAAGTAATTCATATGTTTTGCTAATTGTTTTGGATTGCATGGTTCAACCAAATACCCATCTATACCATCTCGAATCACTTCCGGTGTTCCATCAACTGCTGTAGCAATAACTGTTTTTCCGACTGAATATGCCTCAATTGGAGTAAGCGGAAGGCCTTCCCAGAGTGAACTAAGCACTACAAAATCTAGTTGTTTCATCACGTTTTGAATATCGTTACGATATCCCAAAAAAAGGACTTTATCATGAAGCCCTTTTTTCTTTACTAGTTGATAAAGCTTTTTCTTTTCTTCCCCATCCCCCACAATGATAAATTTTGTTTTTGGATGTGACCTGGCTGTTATTTCTGCAGCTTCAATAAAATAGCGCATTCCTTTTTGCTCTGATAATCTACCAATATTTCCAATTAACGTATTTCCTTTAATACGTTCGTCATTTAATATTTTAATATTTTGTATAATTCCACTGAATGGTTTGATTGTATTATGAATTACATATACTTGTTCTTTAGGAATTTTAAAATACTCTGTCAAGTTTTTTTTAACCATTTCACCAACAGCAATTAATTTTGTATTACAATACGCAAAATGAGTCAGCATTTTTTTATTTGTAAATGTATTATGCACATTGGCCACTTTTACTATTGCATTAGGAGCTGAAATTCTGGCATAAAATGCAGCCATTCGATGATGGGAATGAATAATAGTAATTTTTTCTTTTTTTATAATGGACTTTATAAGCAAATTACTTTTTAATATGTTTACAGGATTTTTACTTGATATATCCGGAATAATATAATGCTTAATACCCATTTCCTGCAATTCTTTTTCATGCACACCTCCAGAGGAGCAAACAATAATTTTGTTCACAATCGAGCTTAAAATTTCACATAATTGTAAAACAACATTTTCTGTGCCGCCTTGTCCTAATGTTCGTGTAATCATCAAAATATTTTGATTATATAAATTATTTTCAGCATTACTCACTTCATTGCCCTCTTATATTTTATTGCTAGTCTAAAAATCATACAATCATCAACAAAGTATCTTTTTAGCATACGTTTAGGATCCTGTGTAATTCTAAACAACCATTCCAAACCATGACGTGACATCCACTTTGGCGCTCTTTTTATATTTCCCGCTTCAAAATCAAAACTTGCACCTAGTCCAAAGGAAATTGGCACTTCCAGATCTTTACAATACTGATACATAAAATATTCTTGCTTTGGGCAACCTAATCCAACTATTAAAATATCTGGTTTTAAGCTCTTAATTATAGATTTTATTTTATCTAGTTCTTTACAATTCTTTTCAAAGCCCAAAGGCGGTGAATATGTACCAATAACATTTAATCCCGGAAATTTGTTAGTAAGATTATCCGCTGCTTTTGCAGCTATACCTTCTGCTGCTCCTAAAAAGAACATTTTATATCCATTTTCAGCCGCCATTTTGCATAAAAGTGGGAATAAATCTGAACCAGATATTTTTTCTTTAATAGGTGTGCCATACCAACATGCTATCCATTGAAGTGGCTTTCCATCTGTTAAAATCAAAAAAGCATTTTTATATACCATCTGCAATTTTTTATTTGTTTCAAGCTGCACAATATGATCCACATTTGGTGTTACTACATATACACTCTTATTTTCATGAATCACTTGATCAATAGCCTGTAGTGCTTCTTGCATTGTCAAATTATCGATCTCAGTATTCATAAATTTCATTCTTGGCATCTATTCACCTTTACTACAAGTCACATAATATAAAAATATATCCATAACGGAAAACGCAAAGTTGCTGTAAACTTGTACCCTTTCTATTTCAAAATATTTGCAACAGTAAAGTTGTTCACTGGAGTGATTAGCATTTTTTCTTAGATATTAAAAAGATATATTTTAAATGCTTATTTCATTGGAAACTTGATTTTATCAGTAACGCTGATTTCCTCACCAAGTTGAACCTCAATCATATCCAATACAGTAATTGCTTCAACTGTATGTTTACAACCAGCTGCAATTGTAATAACATCACCAGCACGAAGAAGTTGCGCCTTGCCGTTTATGGTTGCCAACCCTTTACCAGAAATAACTGTCCAGACTTCCTGTCGCTTATTATGCATGTGATAACTCATCATTTCTCCAGCTTTCATGGAAATTTTGATTGTCATTGAACCCGGCTGCACATCAATAACTGTATAAGTACCCCAAGATTTTTCTGCATACATGGCTTCTGTTTCTATTTTTTCTACATAGGATTTCATATAACCGCTACGTTCTTTATCAGAGATCAAAATGCCATCACCACTAACTGCAATGATCATATCTTTGCAGCCCATGCAGAGAATAGGAATATTTAACTCATTTACAACGTTAGTATTCTCACAGGTTTCATCCAGAATCACTTTGCCCTTTGTCTTGTCTGCCATGACTTCAGCCATCATGTTCCAAGTTCCAACGTCCTTCCAATGGCCACGATAACGTAAGACCTGAATGCTAGTCTCATTTTCAACTACTGCGTAGTCAAAGCTAATTTTGGTCAAGGTGTCATACTTATTAAACAGATCATGGTAATCGGCAAAATCAATCATGCTATGAGCTTTGTTTAGTAGATATCCTAGTTTAAAAGCAAAGACACCTGCATTCCATAATGCATTCTGTGCCAGATATTTCCTGGCAGTTTCTACATCAGGTTTTTCCTTAAATTCCTTAACCTGGCTGACATTTTCACCATTTTTCGGAATAATATAACCATACTTTTCACTGGGATATGTTGGTTCAATACCCATCAGTGTCAGATTTGCATTCCCCTGATTAGCCAATTCCTGTAAAATCTTGACTGCTTCGTAATAGGTATTATCCACATATGGATCTACCGGGCAGACAACAATGGCGTCATTTAGAGAAATACCTAATTTATCATGCAGATAAGACGCAGCCAGTACAATAGCAGGAAATGTGTCACGACGACATGGTTCCACACAAATGGATGTCTTCTCGCCAAGCTGATTCTTGATGGCACTAGCCTGTGATTTACTGGTTGCAATGGTGATTTTTGCATCTGCATCTACCGCAATAATCTGTCGATATACACGCTGTACCATAGATTCATATTTATCTTCATTTTTAAATAATTTAATAAACTGCTTACTCCGCACATCATTAGAAAGAGGCCATAGGCGCTTGCCTGATCCACCAGAAAGTAAAATAATATTCATTTTGTTTCTCTCCACTATCATCATCTTTTATTTCAAATATTTTTCAGCGTTCTTGCAAATTTCTTCTTCTACACATTCAGTTTCTTCCTTATTTTTTGCGCTGACAGAAATATAGATTTTAAGTTTAGGTTCTGTACCAGAAGGACGCACCACAATAGAACAATTATCTTCCAACAGAAATTTCAATACATTTGACTTTGGCAAATCATTTAACCCTGATGCATAATCCAATAACTTGATTACTTTTTTACTGCCAAACTCCTTGATACCAGTGCGGAATATTTGCATGATACTCTGCATCTTGGCAAAACCGGCACTTCCACCAAACTCGTAGCTATGCAGGGTATCCAGACAATAACCGTAGGTCTTGTATAACTCATCTAATTTATCCAAAAGGCTAATTCCTTTTGTGGCGTAATAACTAAACATTTCACAGATCATGTAAGAACCAACCACACCATCTTTATCACGGACATAAGATCCCGTCAGATAGCCGTAACTTTCCTCAAATCCAAATACATAACTTTCAGCTTTATTTTCTTGCTCTAGCTTACCTATCTGTTCACCAATGAATTTGAAGCCGGTTAAAACATTGATAGTACGCAATCCATAATATGAGGCAATCTGTTCACCCATATCTGCTGTAACAATGGTTTTGATCATGACTGGATCAGTAGGCATTTTGCCATGCTTTATGCGCTGGCTGCAAATATAATCTAACAGTAGCAGCCCCGTCTGATTGCCTGTTAATAACTCATATTCCCCCATCTTATTTTTGACCGCAATACCCACGCGATCACAGTCAGGATCAGTAGCTAACAGTAAATCAGCATTATATTTTCTGGCATACTCCATGCCTAATCTCATTGCTTCTTTAATTTCAGGATTAGGATATGGGCATGTTGGAAAATTACCATCTGGACGTTCCTGCTCCTTGACCACTGTAATATTGGTATAACCTGTTTCCTGCAATGTACGGATAACAGGATTCAGTCCAGTGCCGTTCAATGGACTATAGATAATTGCAATATCTTTATTAACTTTTTCACCAAATAGAACAGACTGTCTTTTAACTTGCTCTACAAAAGCGGTGTAAACATCATCTGAAATATATTGAATATTACCTTTTGCCACGTTTGCTTCAAAAATGCTAGTTTTGACATCTAAAAAAATATCTAATTTTTCAATTTCAGTTAATATTTCATTAGCGGCTTCCGTAGTAATCTGACAGCCATCTGCGCCGTATACCTTATAGCCATTGTATTTGCTAGGATTGTGTGATGCTGTGACCATAATACCAGCAGATGCATGTAGATAACGTGTTGCAAAAGATACCGTTGGTACCGGCATCAAAACAGGCCATATATTAACTTTAATATCATTAACTGCAAATACGCTTGCAGCAACTTTTGCAAAAACATCGCTTTTGATACGACTGTCATAGCCAATAACTACAGATGGTTCTGCGAAGTTCTTTCTCAGATAATTGGATAAACCTTGTGAAGCTTTTGCGATTGTGTAGATATTTATGCGGTTTGTTCCCGCACCAATTACACCACGTAATCCACCTGTACCAAAGGTAAGATCTCGATAAAATGCATCTTCAATTTTTTTATCATCCATTGTTTTGAGTTCTGCCATAATATCATCATCTGCTGTAGCATTAACGATCCAACAATCGTATTCTCTTCTGATATCCATAATATTTTCATCCTTAATTTTTTACTTTAAAATTCAAAAGTAAAAATAGGTTATTCGTATGCATAAAACAAAACCGATAATCGCACCCAACAGCAATTACCGGCTTCATTCCCTAAAACCATTACTCTTAAATTTTTGCATCAAATATCTAGGTCAAATCCCACCTTTAACTCCAAATAATTGCTATTATTTGGACCTTACCTGTATAGATGATTATTGCTATACATAGCAGCTTAAATAGTTGTCTTATCTTCAAAAAAAGGCTATACTAAGTTCATAATTAAGTTGCATAGAACTGGGGAAACATAAGGAGGTTGCGATGGGCAATACATTTATGACTGCATTAAATATATATAATGTTCGTCATTTGAAAGATATAATAATTCCACTTTCAAAAACAGAATGTAAATCCTTGATCTTAACAGGAAAAAATGGAAGTGGAAAGACCAGTGTTTTAAAAGCGTTGGGACAGTTTATGCAAGAGGCAGTTTCAAATAATGATTATGGAACACCAGAAAAATGCCGGGCTCGTGTAGCCTCTTATGAGGCGTCTCTTAGGGCCACACCTCAAAATGAAGAAGAAAAAGTCCAGATGCAGAAGAATAAAGACTATTTGAAGATGTGGAAAAAGGATTTGATGCATTGGACGAGTGGGGCAGTAGCTGAGTATCAGTCATATGCAGATTTAAAAGATGAGTATCAGGAGGGGAATTTTATTTTGGCATATTATGGGGATGACCGTGAAATAAATGTAGCAATTTCCCCAAACATTGAAAAAGTTGATCTTAAATCAGTGTATATGATGGAAGAACGGCCGAGTGTACAGTTAGTAAAGTATTTGGTGAATCTAAAAAGTACAGAGGCGTTTGCACTGGCTCAAGGCAATATAGAACGCGCAAACGAGATTAAAGAATGGTTTTTACGTTTTGAGCAGGTATTGCGGTCGGTTTATGAGGATAAGACTTTGCGCCTGGATTTTAATATTGAAACATTTCAGTTTACGATTATCCAAAATAATAGAGAGCCATTTGATTTTAATTCCATGTCAATGGGATATGCAGCGGTATTTGATATTATTGGTGATTTGATCATGCGTATGGAGGCTCATAGGCGATATGATATAGAAGGCTTGGTGCTGATTGATGAAATAGAAACGCATTTACATGTTGCATTGCAGAAAAAAATCGTTCCTATATTAATGAAACTTTTTCCTAATATTCAGTTTGTATTGACAACGCATTCTCCATTTATTTTAAATTCTACGCCGAATGCAGTTGTTTATGATTTGGAAAGTCATACTTTGGTAAAAGAAGGTCTGACACAGCTTCCGTATGAGGGGATTGTGGAGGGATATTTTAAAGCAGATTGCTTATCTCAGGAATTAAGAGAAAAATTTGAGGAATATAAGAAAATTGTTCAGAAAACAGAATTAACAGATAGAGATTTTGCAAAAGCAGCAGAGTTGGAATTTTATCTGGACGAAGTTCCGGATTATTTAGCGATAGAATTTGCTTCAGAATACAGTCGGTTAAAATTGGAATTTTCAAAGAGGGGATAAGGGATGGTAAAAATAGAACGTTCTTCTGTAGTACCTTTTTCTCTTGCAATTGAAAAGGCAAAAGGAACTAAAAACTATAGGGAACAAGATGTAGTTCTTCAATTAAATGCGGATTTTCATGGAAAATGTTATTTGTGTGAAATTGATGAACTGCAAAGTGTGGAAGTGGAACATTTAAGAGCACATCGGGGAACGGATAGAGATCTCATGTTTGATTGGAATAATCTGTTTCTATGCTGTCCGCATTGTACCGAATATATTTTAAGGAAGGAGTTGAAAGAGAGTGGGAATGTTTTTAAATCCAGATAATTCAGCATTTCAGGCAGTATTGAACGCAAAAATTTATGTTGATAAAAGTGGTTTGCTTAATTACACTAATAGTGTTTTGGCATCTACGGATGCTTTTATATGTAACAGTCGTCCGCGGCGTTTTGGAAAATCAATTACAGCAAATATGCTTACCGCGTATTATAGTAAGGGCTGTGATTCCGAAAAGATGTTTACTGAGCTTGAAATCAGCGAGGCAGAGGATTTTAAGAAACATTTGAATAAGTATGATGTGATTCATCTGGATATTCAATGGTGTATGGAACCGGCTGGAGGACCAGAACGGATCGTTTCTTATATTTCTGAAAAAACGATTCAGGAGTTGCGGGAATATTATCCTAATGTATTGAAAGAATCAACAACATCATTACCAGAAGCATTGGCAATGATCAATGCGGAGACAGGAAACAAATTTATTATAATTATCGATGAATGGGATGTTTTGATTCGTGATGAGGCAGCGAATCAAAAGGTTCAGGAGGAGTATATTAATTTTTTAAGGGGAATGTTTAAAGGAACAGAACCTACAAAATATATACAGTTAGCATATTTAACAGGTATTCTACCAATAAAGAGAGAAAAAACACAGTCAGCACTGAATAATTTCGATGAATTTACGATGTTGAGTCCAAGTATTTTGGCTAAATATATTGGATTTACAGAGGATGAGGTTCAAAAATTAGCAGAGGAATATCATCAAAATTTTGAAGAAGTAAAGCGGTGGTATGATGGCTATTTGCTGAAAGATTATCAGGTTTATAATCCACGAGCAGTTATAAGTTTGATGCAGAAGGGGGAATTTAAAAGTTATTGGTCTGAAACTGCTTCTTATGAGGCGATTGTACCTCTTATTAATATGGATTATGACGGTTTGAAAACAGCTATTATAGAGATGCTTTCTGGTGCAGCAGTGAAAGTGAATACTGCAACGTTTAAAAATGATATATTAAATATTCAAAGTAAAGATGACGTATTGACGTATATGATCCATTTAGGTTATTTAGGATATGATCAAACCAGGAAAATGGCGTTTGTACCGAATGAAGACATAAGACAGGAATTAGAAATTGCGTTAGATAGTAAAATAATGAATAAGTGAAATCCCACTGGCAAAAGATATACAGTATGCCAGTGGGATTATGTTTATTCCATCCCCAATCGGTTCCGTCCGTTATATTTCATCAAGACTTCTTTTTTTCGGGCAGTGGAGATTTCTGTATAGATCTGAGTGGTGACAATACTGCTGTGTCCCAGCAATTCCTGGACATCCCGGATTCCGGCGCCATTGTTTAGAAGCTGGGTTGCAAAGCTGTGTCTCAGATAGTGGGGTGTGGCATTGGGGTTGATATGGGACAGGTCGCGGTACTTATAAAATATGTTTTCGATGCTGTAGATGCTCAGGCGATCTCCATACCGGTTGATAAAGAGGGCAGTGGTAGTGGGGGACATTTCCATACGGGTCTGTATCCACAGGTTTAATTTCTGGCATACAATGGGAGATGAGATGAATAACAGTCGTTCCCGGCTGCCTTTTCCGCGGATCAGGATAGTACAGTCTTCCTGGCAGTAGTCATCCAGGTTCAGGGAAGCGGCTTCGCCAATGCGAAGTCCCAGACAGAAGAGCAGTTCGATGATGCACATGTTGCGGGTGTTCAGGCGGCGTTTATAGTCGGAAGTGGAATCCTGATATTCGGCTGCTGAAACGGATATAAGGTTTTTGATTTCCTGATTGCTTAAAGTTTTTGGAAGATTTCTGGGGATGTGGAATTTACGGGATGTAAAGCGGAAAAAGATTTCGTTGATATTGTATTCCAGTTTTAAGAAATTGAAGTATTGGCCTAAAGCGACATATTTCCGGCGGATGGATTTTGCCTGCAGGCTGCGTTCTTTTTGTAAGTATAGAAAATAGGAAGAAATAGAAGAATCATTGATATTTGTAAAATTTTGGGAATCAAACCAGGTCAGAAGGCCATTTATATCACAGCGATAGGCCAGAAGTGTTTTAGTGGAGAGATTGCGTTCTACAGAAAGTGCATTGAGAAATTTGGATGTGTAAAGCTGTTGTTGTTCAAGATTGAAGATCATAAAATTTATCCTTTCCTTATTGTAATAGTTATTAAGATTTAGAATTATTATAATAAGGAAAGGATAGTTTTTTGGGAGTCTATTTAAGGGGGCAGTAATCTCCACATCGGCTGCAGCCACTGGCAGATTGTCCGGCAATACAGCTCTTTTTTCTTGCAATAGCATATTTGTAATCTGACGAGTAATCATGCAGTTGATCCATATCTATTACATGGGCAGCAAGACGGGCAGTCAGAACAGCTTCCTTTGTAGATTCAACAGATGGAATATTGCCAGTATGTTCTTCACGGGTGACTGCGGAAATGATCTGCACATTTCCGTCAAGGCCCATAAGGGTAACACCGATAGCAGCAGTGATATGATCCATGCCGATACCTGTGTCAGTTACAATTGGTCCGAGAGGCATAATAGGGAAAGGACAGTCTTTTAGGATTTGGTTCAGTTCCCGGATTTTTTCAGGAGAAGCATGTCCTGGCATTTCCAGGATAACGGGTACCTCCTTATTACGAAGTGATTCAGCCAGTGTTATCTGCATTTGTATTTCTGCTTTTTGTACAGCATCTATGGAGTCGATTACGTTTGCAGAACGGAAAGTAGTGCCAATACTGAGAACTGCATGGTATTTTTGACATAATTTAACAATGGAATCCAGGCATTTAAGATAAATATTTTCTTTACGATGATTAATTAATAGATCACGGATTACAATACCGCCTCCTCGGGAGGTAATGGGAGTAATACGTTTTTGGGAAAGATCAATCAGCTCCATAGTAGGCGTGGGATGGATGGTGATAATCTTTACACCTTTTGATAATTGCTCTTCAATAACTGTTAAAAGTTCCTGAGGATGGATGTTCTCTTTGGTTTTTACAAAATAAATAGGAACAGTTCCTACAATGAAGTCTCTTTTTTGAAGGGCATATTCCCAGATTGGGCAGCCGCAGCCTGGTGCAGTCAGGCTTACATCTGTAATGATGTCAGGAGCCTGTGGATCATTGTCCCACATATCGATTTTTTCAATAGTCTGTGCATAGTCCAGGTCATGATTGATCCCGGCTAATTGGTTGATCAGGACTTTTTGCTTTTTCCCTAAGATGATTTCTTTATTTTTCCATATTAGTTTAGTATTGATTCCAGACATAAGATAATATCATCTACTCCTACTGAATTTTTTAATAATTTTTCTAAATAGAAATTAGCGTATTTTTCCAGTGTGGCTGTGATTTCTGGAAATTTTAGTATTTCTGCTTTGAAGTCATCGTCTTCATAGAATACGGGTACGATAATAACACCTTTTTTCAAGCCAATCTTGACTTCTGACAGAGTCCCTTTTTTACCGGGAAATGCGATCATAATCTGCGTTTTTCCAAGAAGATCTTCACGGAATGCAGTCAGTTGTCCAAGGAGAGCATCCTGATTATCCCATTTGTCACAAAGAGAATAGGGGTTTGCAAAAATACGGATATGTGCAGGTAATTGTTCGGAAGATTTTACACATTTTTGCGCATAGCTGCTGCAGACAGTTTTTCCTATGCCATCTGAGTGGCCATAATTAAGTATGAGATCATCTATTTTATGCAGTTTCTTTCCAAGCTTTTTAGCCATTTCATTGGAAGCATCATAATGGCTTCCTGTTACAAATACGCTTTTTCCTTTGGATTTCAGGCATATTTTTTCAAGCATTTCGGCCAGTTCGGGAAATCCGTTTTCTAATAAGTATACGTGTATCCCATAGCGCTCCAGGTCCTGTATCCACAATTTTTGCAGTTTTTGGCTGTTCTTTTTCTTCTCTGGTGAGAGAATCATATAGTGACGTGTCTGGGATTTTCCATCGGTCAGCTGCCTTACATTATTAATGATGGACTGGATATTGGGGTCCTTGTAACTGTAGCCGATGAAAAGCAGGGATTTCGTCAGGAGGTCCTGTTCTAAGCGGCGGATGGTTACAGGATGAGTGAGATTGAAATCTTCATAATCATTTTTTGTTATTATAATGTCGTTGCTGTAAATATCTCCATGGATTTTTAATACTTCACAGTCGTCTGTAGTTTCAAATTCCTTTTTAAAATCGAAATCTGTATTTTTAGATATATATTTTTTGCCGCAGTATTCCAGACTTTGTTCGATCAAGGTATCAAAGTTAGTAGTCCATATGGTGGAAACATTGGATTTGGCGATGGAATCCAAATATGTGCTTTTGTTTTTGTTATAAGGAATATTAAACCGGCACTGGATCTGTTTTAGGATAGGGGACTTATCGTGGGAGCTGGCATTCAGGATATATTGTGCAATTTCAGGGAAATTGTGATTGGGCTTGATCTTAAGGTCAATCCGTCCCTTTGCCAATTCACGTATCAGATTTTCAAAATCAGGAAGCCCATAGGGAATAGAGATACCGGCACCAATGAAATAAGCAGCTTTGTTTTCGGCGGCTCTCTGGGAAAATTCATTGATCAGTTCAGCTTTTTGTATCATAGTGTACCTCCGATACGATGTTGTATATTTTTATTATAATCGTATTTTGGTGGTCGACAAGAAAAACAGGATTTTTTGTGATTATTATAACATGGAAAGTGAAAAGATGTTGTTTGATTCACAATCTTCATGTGATATACTAACCTTAACTTTAAAATCAATGAAGAGAAAGATAGATAAGGAAAAGAATGTTATGGCGAGTAATTGTCAGATTCCTACTCCAGAAATATATGTAGATCAGATGTTGGATTATATAGGATATTCGGGAAATCTTTATGGCAAAAAGGTTTTAGAAAATTCCTGTGGAGAGGGAAATATCTTATTAAAAATAGTAATGAGATATATCGAAAGTGCAAAGAGACGGGAATATACTAGCTGTGAGATAAAAGAAGGTTTGCAGAGAGATATTGTTGCATAGATTATTGGATGAATTAGAAAAAAATATGTTTGAGAGCAGAGAATAAAAATTTTCCTTCATTGGAAAATTTTCTATTTCAAAATCCCATAATTTTAAGGGAATATACATTTATTTTTAATCGATATATGTTATAATACCCATGTTTAACGCAGATTTTGGTGTTTTGACGTAATCTGCAGGTTATAGAAAAACAGGGGAGAAGAGTTGAATGTACCAAAAGCGAAGAAATATGGAAAATATGCTGATCTGGCTGATCGATATTTTCTGCATTTTGTGCAGCGGTGCTCTGGCTTTCGGGATCCGGTATGGAAGACTATATGGAGCCTTTCAGCATGGAGACCAGGTATGGCTGGTAGTGACCATGTGCCTGCTGTACATATTAATTAACGTATTTGTAAATTTTAATCATCACTTTTTCAGAAGAGGCTATTTTGATGAACTGGTAAGTGTAGTCAGGCTGGAAATAGCATTGTCTATTTGCTGGATCGTCCTTCTTTATGCGATGCATAGAAGTACGGAGCTGTCCAGACTGGTATTTTGTTATTTTGTTGTATCTGATACGATCCTTATGTATATAGGAAGGATCTGCTTCAAGCAGTATATGACCCGTGTTTATAAATACAGCAAATACAGCAGTCATCTGCTGCTTGTGACCAGTTCTGGCAAAGCAGGGGCACTGATCGACAATCTGATCGCTTATAAGGAGTGGAACCGTGTGCTCAGTGGCCTGGTATTTCTGGATAAGGATGAAACCGGTATGGAGTTTATGGGTTATCCGGTGGTGGCTTCGAAAGAAACGCTGCTAGATTATGTGATCCATAATGAGATTGATGAAGTATTTATTGCTTATACAGATGGGATCAGGAGTGATACTTTAAAGGAATGGGTTTCTGAATTGGAGCAGATGGGCGTTATTGTAGATGTAAATATTGATGCCTTTGATCTGTTAAACCATGGAAATAAGAATTTAAACCAGGTAGGAAAATATGCAGTCGTTACTTTTGCCAGAAATGTTATTTCTACAAGGCAGTTGATCATGAAGCGGCTGTTGGATATTGCAGGTGCGCTGGTTGGTATGGTGATCCTTGGAGTTGCTACTATTTTTGTTGCACCGGCTATTAAATTGGAATCTCCGGGGCCCGTATTTTTTGGGCAGACCCGTATTGGAAAGAATGGGCGTCGTTTTACGTTTTATAAGTTCCGTTCTATGTATCAGGATGCAGAACAGCGCAAGAAGGAACTGATGGCAAAGAATGAAGTCCATGGCCTGATGTTTAAGATGGAAAATGACCCCCGCATTACAAAAGTGGGTAGATTTATCCGAAAGACCAGTATTGATGAGCTTCCGCAGTTCTGGAATATTTTAAAAGGTGATATGAGCCTGGTGGGAACAAGGCCGCCGACTGTGGATGAGTTTGAGCGTTATGAAGCAAAGCATAAGTGCCGTCTGAGTATGACTCCTGGACTTACTGGCTTATGGCAGGTAAGTGGCCGCAGTGATATTAAGGATTTTGATGAAGTAGTGCAGCTGGATATGCAGTATATTGACAACTGGAGCATTTTGAAGGATATTAAGATCCTTTTGCTGACAGTGGGAATTGTTATTACCGGTAAAGGTTCCAGATGACAGAAAACGGTGACTATGAAAATATATATTAAAGGAGAACGTAATGTACACAGAGGATTATGAACAGGAGATCGACCTGAAGGATTTATTATTTGTATTGTTATACAGATGGAGGATCCTTCTTCTGGCAGCTGTGATCGGTGCAGCTCTTTTAGGCGGATATAAGGCGGTAAAGGGAAATGCACAAAATGCAAAGCAGACGGATCTGCCTCAGACAGAAAGCTATCAGGAAGAACTGGACAATTATGAAAGGGAAAAACTGGCTATAGAAACGTCCATTGAAAATCTGGAAAACAGTATGGATGAACAGAACCATTATCTTGCAGAGGCACCTTTGATGCAGATCAATCCGTATAAAGAGGCGTTTTCTTCAGCGGATATACTGGTGGAAATTTCTGATATAAGAGACCGAGGAATGGGAAGTCTTTTAAAGGCGTATGAATATGGCCTTGAGAATGGGGATTATATTCAGAAAATAGCGGAAATGAAAGATTCACAGGAGCGTTATGTAAGAGAGACGATCCGTGTAAGCAACAGTTTAGGGACGTATGAAAACAGTGAAGCAGGCTTTGTGTTTGCAATGCAGGATGCAGCTGCAGCAAGGGGCATTCTTCATATTGAGGTTATTGGGGCTGATAGTGAATACACGGAACAGGTTTTGAAGGCTGTTTTAAATCAGGCAGAGGAACTGCATGGAAGATTTGCAACTGAGCTGAAAGCCCATGTGATCCGTCTTCTTGGCCAGTCAAACGGTGAACAGGTAGATAAGGATCTTTTGGGTCAGCAGCAGTCTGTACGTAATAATATAGCTATTCTTCAGAAATCTGAGAAAGATCTTAAGACCAGTCTGGATGGTCTGGAAAAACCAGTAGCTGAAAATGCAGTTGCCGGTTCTTCACAGGGACTTGCGAAGTATGTGATTTTAGGATTTTTGGCAGGTGGATTTGTTTCTGTATGCGTGATAGCCGGTATGTACATCATGGGAGATAAGGTTACTTCTGATAAGGAGATCGTTAATCGTTTCCGTATTAAGAGTCTTGGGGCATTTTCTGTTGTTCCTGAGAAAAGGGTATTTGGCTTTATTGACAGCTGGCTGCGTCGTCTTGCCGGTGATGATAAGATCTGGCCGGATGCTGTGGTCTATGAGATGATCGAGGCGAATGCTGCTAACTACGCAGAGGGAAAGAAAGCTTTGTTTGTAACAGGTCTGGCATCTGAGAAGCAGATGGAACAGGTATGTGGGCATCTGAAAGCAGCACTTCCACAGACACAGATCGTATGTGAGAGAAATCTGGTGGAAAGTGCATCTGCACGCAGAAAACTGGCTGAGGCAGAAGGTGTGATCCTGGTAGAGGAGAGAGGAAACTCTAAATATTCTGTTATCGCCCAGGAAATTGAACTGGCTAAAAATGTGAATATAGATGTGATCGGTGTGATCGTGGCATAAAGAAAAGCACTGCGGGCAAGACTGAAGGACTTAGCTTTGCAGTGCTTTTTAGCAGGTATGAAAAAGAGGTTTGCAAATGACAAGGAAAACAAAGACAGTATTATATAGCGCAGTATTTATGATCACAGCCATTTCTATGGTGGTCTTATGCTATTTAAAGGGGATCGTCCCTTTTGGAAGCAAGGGATCTATGGCGATCATGGATGCTCAGATCCAGTATCTGGATTTTTTTGCATATTTAAAGGATGTGTTAAATGGAACTCAAAAAATAGGCTATACTTTTAACCGGACATTGGGTGGAAATAATATAGCTGTATTTGCCTATTATCTGTCTTCTCCGTTTAATCTTCTGGTAGCTTTTTTTAGAAAAGATCAGCTGCAGGCATTTTTTACTGTAATAGTAATTTTAAAATTGTCTATGGCTTCTATGACCTGCAGTATTTTTTTAAGAAATCGTTTTAAAAATCTTGAAATTGCAGTCGTAATGGCATTGTCCCTGGGATATGGCATGATGCAGTATAATATTGCACAGGCAAGTAATATTATGTGGCTGGATGGCGTGTATATGCTCCCATTGATCTTATTGGGAGTACACCAGCTTGTAAATGAAAATAAAAAGGCACTTCTTATGGCTGCAGCAGGAATTGCTTTGGTGTTTAACTGGTATTCCGCTGCTATTGATTTTCTGTTCTCTGTTATCTGGTTTATGTATGAGGTGCTGCTTATAACACCTGTTGAAAGATCAAACATTAAAAAGATGGTGGATCATATCGTTCGCTATTGTATTGCTATGGGAACTGCTTTAATGATCGGGGCATTTCTTTTTCTTCCGGCAGCGCTGGCTATGTCAGATGGAAAAGGCAATGTAGAGTGGATCCCTATTTTGGGGATCTATGGATGGGGAAATATTTTCTCTTTTATCCAGAGATTTGAATTGGGTTCCAGAAGTGAATATGGAAGTGTTTCTTTATATTGCGGAAGCTTGGCTGTGATCGGCTGTATAGCTTATATGTTATGCAAAAAGATTGATAGAAATAAAAAAATTCTTCACAGTATACTGATCGTATTTGTATTATCATTATTTTATATTCCGGTGTTTGTCTGGGGATTTAGCCTGTTGAAGGTAGTAGGAAGCTATTGGTATCGGTATTCTTATATTGGAATCATTACGCTGATCGTGATAGCTGCTGAATTTTTTTCTGTTAAAGATCAGGAAACGAATACAAGGGCATTGATGTGGAAGGCAACAGCAGTGGCGGTTCTTGTATTATTTTTTATGGAATATGTGAAACCGCTGGGAAAACCGTTTAATGTCTATATGACAGTGCTTGCTTTTATTGCAACAATGCTTTTTACAGATATTCTTTTCTGGACGAAAAGGGTGTCTGTTAAAAGAATCGTGATATTTTTGATGGCGGTCACTGTATCTACGGAACTTGTCTATAATGCTAAACTGATCATGACTTTAGATGGTGGAGTAGAACACTTTACCCAATATGCGGAAGATGAAATGAAATTGATCGGCCAATTGCAGCAGCAGGATGGAGGCTTTTACAGAATAAATCAAACAAGCACGAGAGATGTAGATGGAAATAAACTGACTGCCAATTATAATGAGGGAATTGCATACAATTATAAATCTATTTCCGGTTATACTTCAGATCCAGATCGAAATCAGCTCCTTTTTATGAAACAGATGGGATATGCTATTTGTGGAGATGTTATGAATGTTGTAAATACATCTGTTTTGGGAGCAGACAGTATTCTGGGAGTGAAGTATGTACTTTCATCTTATGATATTCCTGGATTGAAAAAGTTAGAGAACATTGAACCGGGAAATGGAAAGTCTGTGTATTATAACCCTTATGCATTGCCTGTGGCATTTACATATGAGTCATCTAATATGTTACCGGATTCAGAGGAAAAGGATGAGTTCTTGTACCAGAATCAGCTATTTAGTTATTTGTCAGGACAAAATGTACAGGTAAATAAAAGAATCGAGGCAGAGCCAAAGGCAGATTCCAATACGGTAGGTTATGATGTGAAGCATATGGATGATCCGGTATATGGATATTTCAATATGAAGGATAAGGATGGTGGTAAGGTCTATGTAGATGATCAGTATGTGACTCTTTACAATACCTGGCTCTGTCCAAGAGTTGTATATATTCCTCAGCAGCCGGATGCACCTTCTACTCATGTGCATATTGATGGTGACAATATGGAAAACCGGGTGGAAAGTGCCTGCTTTTATTATACTGATCTGAATGAGCTGGAAAAGGTGACACAAAAAATCCAGGACAGAAGGGAAGATGGCTTGCTGATCCAGGATGGCTCTATTACAGGAACAGTTAAGAATCCCCAGAATCTGGACCGGTTATATTTATCCGTTCCTTATGATAAGGGATGGTCTGTTAAGGTAAATGGGAAGAAGATAAAGCCGGAACTGGTTGGTAACTGTATGATGTCCTTACCATTAGAAAATGGCGAAAATACCATTGAGATGAGGTATCATGTTCCGGGCTTGAAGGCGGGAATCTGTCTTTCTGTTGTTGGAGCAGCTGCATGGGCGGTTATATGGTGGAAGGAAAGAAAAAATAATATAACTGAAAAATAACGCTGGATAGGTTATATTTTATATATGGGAAAAGAAGTTCACATATCCAAAGCGTGCGACTATAGGGAAACGTTCGAAGGAAAAGCCGGATATGTTCCGGCCAAACCAGAACTATCTGACGTACTTTCCAAATGCAGAGCTGCCAATCTCTGATTACCGAAGCACAAGAAGCAGTTGTCTGCGTGCCGGTGCTTTTATTGTGATGAGAAAGATTATAAAGGACTATAAACTGGAAGAAATACTGGGAATGTATTTCAAGGATCGTGATCTTGGTCTTTTTCTGGATCTTGCAGTGTATTCCATAATTACAGAAGATAATGCAAGTCAGTATTATCCGGATTACGCTTACAATCACCCGTTGTTTACACAAAATATGAAGATATACAGCGATTCTACAGTTTCTGCTTTTCTCCAGTCAGTCACGGAAGATCAGAATGCCGATTTTCTGAATGAATGGAACGGTTCCAGAAATCATCGTGAAAAAAATATATATCCTACGATTCCACAAACAAAAACAGCCAGGCTGGTGATGTCGAGATCGTAGAGTATGGAAAGCCCAAGGTTGATATAGGATTTCCTGTATTTAACTATGCCGTGGGATATGATGTGAATAACCGGGAACCCTTATTCTATGAAAAATATCCGGGTAGTATTGTAGATATATCGCAGCTCAAACTGATGCTGAATAAGGCACAGGGATATGGATATAAGAAAGTTGGTTTTATTTTGGACCGCGGATATTTCTCGAAACAGAACATCGAGCACATGGATAAATGTGGATATAGCTTTATTATCATGGCAAAATATTTTAGTACCAGACTCATTGATTACATTTTTGCGAGATCGATTGGAAGAAGAAAAAAGGATGAAAGCTATCTCACCAGGAAGTGTAAGTAAGACGGCGGATGGAGAGATTATTCTGATTAAACCTGATTTAGAAGAGGTAGATGGATGGGAACGAATTCTGAAGATTGCAGTAAATTTTAAACAATGCAGTGTTACAGCTCAAGAGGTACTGGAATTTCCGTTTCTGGAGGGATGCGATATGGATCGGCTGCGTTCGGTATTTAAATTATCTAGGAATCAAATTGATGCAATGATATTAGCAAAACGAGAAAAGGCCGTTTATGTCTGTGATGATCTGTTCCTCAGAAAGATAGGAAGTGCCTGTGGAATTACATGCAATAATAGTTTGTTTTTGTTAAAGGCATTATATCAGAAAAATCCAGTACAAGCTGCAAAAGTTTTAAAGAAAATCTCCAAAAGTGATTATAATGCAGTTGGGGAAAGACTTATTATAGATGTATGAGTATATGTGGGACTCAAAAGTTTTAAATTAGACTTTTGGGTTCTATTTTTTATTATAAAATAAAGTGAAAAAATCACATTTGCAGTAGAATTTATGGCTAAAAATGGTTATAATATTATAATAAAAACGAAAAAATAACTTTTAACTAGAAGAGAAAGGGAGAAATCATGCTGATCAGATTTAATGTAAAAAATTTCTTGTCATTTGCTGAAAGAGAAGACGGTGGCTCAGAAGAGTTTTCTATGATTGCAGGAAAAGTAAGGAATAAAAAAGAACATGTATATGATAATGAAAAAATAAAGTTATTAAAATTTGCAGCAATTTATGGGGCAAATGCTTCAGGAAAGTCCAATCTGGTGAAAGCTATGGATTACATGAGGCGAATAGTTTTATTTGGATTCCCTGTAGGATACACAGATATGTATTGTAAAGTAGATGAGGCAAATAGGGAAAAGGCAAGCTATTTTGAAGTAGAAATCATGCTGGGAGATAAATATTTTGCGTATGGGTTTGAAACGATTTTAAACCAAGGCAAATATATTTCAGAATGGTTGGTGGAGCTTACAAGCGATAATCGAGAAAAGTTGATTTTTAGCAGGAATATTGAAGATGGAACGTTTGAAATAGGAGATACACTGCGGGATAAGGGATTAATTGAAAAATTGAAAATGTATGCTGAGGATATTCAGGAAGATAGTGAAGTATTATTCCTTTCTATTATGAATAAGAATAAAAAAACATTGTATCAACAATATGATGAAGCAGCTGTTTTCCAAGATGTTTACAGATGGATAAAGGTTAATCTGGATATAAACTATCCAAATACTTTGATCTCAGATTATTCATATTTGGCAGAAAGAGAAAATGTTGAAGAAATTTACAGAATGATTTCTGCATTTGGAACGGGTATTACAGGTTTTAAAATGGTAGATGTGGCACCAGAGAAAGTGTTAGGAAATATTCCAAAGGCTATTCGTGAGAGTATACTTTCGGAAATTGAGAAAAAAACGGTAGAAATGAAGAATGATGAGAATGCTAAGGGATTTAGCGTTGTAATGCGGTCCTCAAAAGATTTTTTCATACTGACTATAGATAGGAATGAGAAAGTTGAGTGTAAGACGATAAAGTTTTCTCATGGAAAAGAAAATGTTTTATTTAATATATCTGAGGAATCGGATGGAACAATACGTATTTTGGATTTATTAGTAGTTTTGCTTTCAGAAGAGAATAAGACATATGTGATAGATGAATTAGACAGATGTCTGCATCCAAGTTTAACGTATAAATTTGTAGACACATTTTTGCAATTAGCGGCAAAGAGAAATATACAACTAATAGTGACAACCCATGAGTCGAGACTATTGGATTTTGATCTGCTGCGACGTGATGAAATCTGGTTTGTAAATAAAAGAAATTCAGGTGAAAGTGACATTTATTCTTTGGAAGAATATAATACACGATTTGATCAGAAAATTGATAAGGCCTATTTAGAAGGCAGATATGGAGGTGTTCCGATATTTAGTACGGTATTTCCTGTTAGTGAAAGGGGATAATGTATGCGAGAAAAGAGAACATTTGCAGAGAGAACAAAAGTATTAAAATCAGATGAAGTCAGAAAGCAATATTTTCTTATATATGAGGGGATCGGAGACGGAAGTTATATATTTTGATGCAGTTCGCTCATTGCGTGGTGATATTGGAATAAACCCATTAATAGAATTAATTCCATTAATTCGTAGTTTTAGTGAGGATGGATGGAGCAATCCGAAGAAAATATTGGATAGGGTAATTGAGAATTTACGTGAAAGCAGTCCATCATCTTCATGGAAACAGTACGGAAAAAGTGAAGGCATTTGCCTATACCTGTAATATCTGCAGTGAGATATATTTTTGCAGAAAATATTTAAAGACGAAGAAATGGCATATTTTGCCGTTATATTGGTATCGAACCATCTTGTATGGGTTGAAAATGATTAAATATCAGGATTTTAGGAAATATGTAGGAGAATATCTGAGGAAGAGCAAAAAAGAATTACGAATGGCATTTTAAATGTGAAAGGGGCGCAAAATGGGGATTTTCGTAAATCCGGATAATGCAGCTTTTAGAGTAATGCTTAATTCAGAGATTTATGTGGATAAAATAGAAAAAGCATAACATGTATCAAAAAGCAGTTATCTGAAAAAGTAAGTAGTGTTCCAGACAACTGCTTTTAAAATATTAGATATGCAAGAATAAAACTTTGGCGCTGATAGGATTACCCGATCAATTCCCGCAGTTCTTCCTGGCTCAGGCTTCCAAGGTTTCCGTTTTCACCCTTTAGGATCTCATCGGCAAGGTCTTTTTTGGTTTCCTGTAGTTTGAGGATCTTTTCTTCAATGGAGTCTTTCATGATCAGTTTGTATACAGTAACGGTTTTGGTCTGGCCTAAGCGGTGGGCGCGGTCAGTAGCCTGGTTTTGGACTGCCAGATTCCACCATGGATCGTAGTGGATGACGATGTCAGCACCGGTAAGGTTCAGACCGGTTCCGCCAGCTTTTAAGGAGATCAGGAAAACAGGAACAGAGTCTTCGTTAAATGCTTTTACCAGACGGATACGTTCTTCTTTTGGGGTGGAGCCGGTTATTTTATACCAGGAGAGACCGGATGCTTTCAGGTCTTTTTCCAGCAATTCGAGCATAGAAGTAAACTGGGAAAATACCAGCATTTTGTGGCCGCTTTCAGCTGCGCTTGCGATCAGCTCCATGCAGGCTTCCCGCTTGGCAGAACCGCCGTTGTAGTCTTCAAAACAAAGGGACGGGTCGCAGCAGATCTGGCGTATCCTTGTAAGTTCAGCCAGTACTTTCAGCTTGTTTTTGTTAAAATCGTCTTCGTTCTGGTTTTTTAGCAGTTTCTGCATATGCACCAGCTGGCCGTTGTACAGATCCAGCTGCTTTTTCTCCGGTTTTGCGTAGCGTACTTCTTCCAGTTTTTCCGGAAGATCCCGGAGAACGTCTTTTTTCAGGCGGCGCAGGATAAAGGGAGCAGTCATCTGTCGGAGTCTTTCGGATGCAGCCATATCCTTGTTTTTTATAATAGGTGTCTCAAAGCTTTTCTTAAAGGTTTCATATTTATACAGGAAACCAGGCATGAGATAATCAAAAATACTCCACAGTTCGCTGAGGCGGTTTTCAATCGGAGTGCCGGTTAATGCCAGCCGGGTCTTGCTATGGATCACTTTTACGGCTTTTGAAGCGGCTGTAGTGTGATTTTTAATATACTGCGCTTCATCCAGGATCTGGAAATCGAATCTCAGTGCGTCATACTGATCGATATCTCTTTTTAAAAGGTCATAGGATGTGACCAGAATATCGTAATCCCTCTGTTTTTCAAGGATCAGCTGCCTGGTTTAACCCCTTTGTTTTTAAAGGATCCGCTGCCGTTCTGTCTGGGTGCCGCTTACTGGAACTGCCTGCAATTTTGGGGCGAAACGATGTATTTCTTCGCACCAGTTGTATACAAGAGAAGCGGGAGTTACTACTAATGTATGGCAGTGTCCATTTTCTGCTTTACAGGCAGACAGGACAGAAATGGCCTGAAGGGTTTTTCCAAGACCCATTTCATCTGCAAGGATACCGCCAAAGCCAAAGTGGTCTAAAAGCCGGATCCATTTATATCCGTCTGACTGATAATTACGCATGGTGGCTTTTAAATGTTCTGGCACTTCAAAGTCAGTGTCATTAACAGATTTAAATTCACGGATCAGCTGTTTAAAATGGCGGTCGCGCTGTGTATACAGTTCTTCGGACTGTTCTATCAGACGGTTTAAGTACAGTGCCCGGTAAGCCGGAAGGTGCATTTTCCCTTTTACAAAGTCTTTTGGGGAGATCTGCAGCTGATCGAACAGACCTTCCAGTATGAGAAGATTGTCTTCAGCGTCCTCTTCTAATTTCAGAAAATCCCCATTTTTCAGGCGGAAGAATTTCTTCTTTTTCTGGTAGCTTTTCAGGATTTCCAGCAGCTCTTCGTTGGAAATGCCTTCTGCTGAAACAGACAGGTCCAGTAAGCCATTATCCAGGGAAATGCCCACGGAAAGCTTTGGTGTTTTGCGGATGGTGATCCTGCGGAAGCGGTCTGTGGTATGAACATCGCCAAGTGAGAGGAAGCGATCTATGCCTTCAGTTAAAATTTCAAAGATGGAACTTTCGTCTTTTTCGCTGTGGTAACGGCCATTTGCTTCTGTAAAGGGAAAGTAGCTTAAGACGGTTTGTGCAGCATCAAATTCCCGGTCTGGATCACGGAAGGTTTCCGGTAATATTTCTGACAGCTCTCTTTTAACCAGTGGAGCTGTGAACTGCTCACCATAGGAAACTTCTGCTTTACAGCTGATCCTGTTTTCTTCTGTGTCCAGATAGAAGGAAAAATGGGCTTTTGGGGGAAGCAGAGGCTGTATTTCGCCCAGCTTTGATTCGTCTACGTCTGCAATGCTTCGCATCCATGGCAGTGTTTTATAGTAAAACTGAGACAGATTTCGGCGGCCGATGGTGAATTGAAGCTGGCCGTCATAAGCCATAGCGGCCAGTGGAGCAATCTCTTTTATCCGGTCCTTGGAAATGCGGTTAAAATAAGGTGGCGCTACATAATAAGAAGCATTTGCACCGTTAATGGTTTCGTGAAGAGAACCGGTTATGCAGATGCCATCGAAACATTCATCAAATGGCAGTGAATTTTCACTGGCATCTGTCAAGGGTGCTGAGTAGCCTGTTACTGTGTACACAGGTGACAGCTCTAAGGAAAGAGGGAGAGATGCATCGTGGCAGGTGAGCATTTCTTTCTTCTTTTTGGATCTGTCATAGGAGGACAGCTCTATTGTGTGATTTCCAATGGCTTCGTACAGATCGTCAATGCGCTGGCCAAAGAGAGGAAGTTCTTGCTTTATTTCTTCTGCATAATATGACTGGCCAGGTGAATGGCGGTAATAAGCATTGTATCTGTTTTGCTCGGTAATGTATTTTTTTATGAAAGCATAGTAGCGTTTTCCCTGTTCTGTAAGGTATTCTTCTCCCAGTTTTAAGGTGGTTTTTGTGCCGAATGGGGCTACAGCCTTTTTCTCCATCTGATCTACAAAGTGTGTCAGATCTTTAATTATATACAGGGATTTAGTGCCAATACGGAAGGAAACAGTCAGCCCATCAAAGTATTTATCGTTAAGCCGGGCCTCTAATTCTAATGTTTCTCCAGGAAGCTGGTCTGCAATGTCCAAAAGCTTATTTTGAATATTAAAAATCTGAAAGCGGCTGAGAAAATCCTGACCACCACGGTCAGTGGCATCACCGGGCTTTTCTTTTTTAATTTTTAAACCTGCAAGATAATACAGCCCAAGACCATGGATACAGGGGATCTTTGCACCGAAACGAGATCCAATGTCATAATGGGCATTGCAGCCTTTGTAAGTACAGTTACATTGGAGGATATGGGTGGAATCGCAGGTCATCCTGACTTCTGGCCGGTAGGAAGATTCAGATTTGGGAAAGCTGCCGGTAATATCCAGCTTCAGGGAATCATCCTGGGAATAGTAGTATCCTCCGGAAAATGTGGTGTTCATGCTGCTTAATTTAAGCTTGCCTTCACGCACAAAATCCAGTGCCTTTTCCCACATGGAAGTGGTGATGGGAAGGGACTTTCCCATTTCTTCCGGGTGAAAGTAGGTGTATTTTCCGGGAGATGCCATAAGCTGATCTAAAATAAGGGGATTTAAAGGCGGATCCGGCTTTTCGGGTTTTGCAGGACCAGAGTCCTGGATCAGTTCAGGTTCCTGTTCGATCATGTATAAAACAGCCGCTTCGTGTTTACAACCGATCCTGCCCTGGGCATAGGGACAGGTGCAGGACATGGAGCGGACCACATCATTTTTTACCGTGACCGTGACCTGGTAGATATGAGAACTGGAACCGGTTACGGTTCCAGTATAAGTGTTGCCTGCTTTGTGGACTTTTTCTACATGTCCATTTTTATAATATAGAAATCCCCGGTTTCGGATTGTGCTGCTGAATAAGTGACTCCATCTCATGGTGTATATATCCTCGTTTTTTATCAGTATATTTTTGATTTATTTTAATAAACAGTGTATTTCGCCCGGTTGGGAGTGTATGTATCCCCGGTCTCATACCACACACCATCTTCTCCGATCCGGTAATACAGATTTTCAGCAAGGGATTTTACATAGCAATTGCTTACCATATAGCCGTTTCCGTCAAAGTAGTACCATTTTTCTTTGATCTGGCGCCAGCTGAAGGTGGGGTAAGAGCCATCAGTATAGACGAAACGCCATTTATTTCCTACCTGTTTCCAGATGCCGTTGTCACTGTACCAGGCATCTTCTAAGGTGAGGATGTAAGGTTCAGAACCTGTGGACCAGGTGCTGTTCTGGCTGCTGGCGGTAGTGACGGCACGGACTGTGAAGGTATAGGAGCCGGCAATGTTGATGTAGTCAGAGAAGTCGTAGGAGGTTCCTTTAGAGTTTATGGTCACAAGTGTCTTGCCGTCTTTTTTCAGGCATACTTCGTAGCTGTCACTTCCTTCTATGCTGTCCCATACAGCGTTTTTGCCGCTCCAGGAAAGGTCAGTGATCTTTGGAAGCTGGCCGCCGATACGGGATAAGTAGACTTGCAGGATAAGGGTACTTCCGTCACTGTCGATCTCAGCGCTCTTGTACTGGACATTGCAGCCGGACAATGAGAAGGTACGGCGGTTTGGTCTGGAAAAATGGTAGCCTTCTGCTGCGGAAAGTTCAATCTCAGCGCAGGGCCATTCACCGTAAGTCCAGGTATCGTCATCTTTTAAGTATTCGCTTCCTTCTACAATAAAGGCTTTGCTGGTGGTAGAAGCGGTCAGCGTGCCTACCATATCTCCGCCTTTGGGGGCACCATCCCAGCTAAAGGAGAGCGGAACAGAGGAAATGGTCTCTTCTCCATAGGCGGAAAATGCCAGTCCTGCACTTAAACAGGCTGCTGTTGCCAGGATACGCAAGTGTTTTTTCTGCATAAAAATATCCCCTTTCTATAATGAATATACAAGTTTACTGAATATGGATCGTGCATAGTATAGATACATATATTGTACATCATTTATAAGGGGATGTCTAAAAATATTTACGGTTTTATGAAAGCTTTTTTACAATGAGCATTTTTGCGAAAAATTGTGTTATACTACCCATTAGTCAAAGAGAGACTGGATCAGCATTTTGATCATGGAATCACAGGTGCGGATATGCAGCTCGTTTGCTCCCATACAGCGGATGGTAGTTGCCATTAAGGTATCTTTTAAACCTGGTTCGCAGATGCTGATCATATTTGCGCAGGATTCTACGATGGAGGTCAGGCGACTGGCTTTCTGGATGAACCGGGTGATCTGGTCCTGGGTCAGGCAGAATACAAAGTCAGTCATGGTCTCCCCTGGTGTCTGGGTGTATGCTGCATTGGAAAAAGAATAGGTTTCTTTCAGTTCATTAAGTAATTGATTGATATCCATTTTTGCTCCTCTTTAGTAAATATAAGGTTGGCGGCAAAATATTTTTGCCCCTGACATTCTAATATAGGGCATCAGAACCTGCATTTCAAGTGAAAATTTTTCTTAGGAAGTGATATTTTATGATTTTAAGAGGTAAAAAAAGAATAAATTACATGAAAAAGGCAGTCTGTATGGTAACAGCCTGTTTGGTTTTGGGGCAGACGATGCCTGTATATGCACAGGGGACTTCCTGGATCGATCAGGTGGAGATCACGGCTCACAGAGGAGATTCCTTAAAGGCGCTGGAAAATACACTCCCTGCTTTTGAAAAGGCTATAGAGAGTGGTTCTGACTGGATCGAACTGGATGTAAATGAAACAAAGGATAATGTGCCGGTGGTTTTCCATGACTGTAATTTAAAACGGATCATGGGAAAGGATGCAAAGATCCGGGATCTGACGTTGGAGGAAATAAAAGCGCTTCATCCGGCGGACAGTATGGGACCGGCCTTTGGCGGCATAAGGATACCATCTCTGGAAGAGGCCTTAAATACCTGTAAGGGGAAGATCTCCTTAAATATTGAGATAAAAGAAGACGGGACCCAGAGTGGTGATTTTGTGGACAGAGTCATACAGCTGGTCCGGGATAAGAAAATGGTGGACCAGTGCATGATCACATCCTTTGATTATAATGTTTTAGTGAAGGTAAAGGCGCTGGAGCCTTCTTTTAAGACTGGTTATATCACTTCCAGGGATATAGGAGATCCGGGGCAGTATGTGGCTGCGGACCAGTTTATGATCAGCATCGAGCTGGTAAGGAAAGAACTGGTGGATCAGATACATGGTCTTGGAAAGAAGGCTGTGGCCTGGACCATTAATGATGCTTATTCTTTAAAAAAGTGCGAAGAGGCCCAGGTGGATAATATGATCACAGATAAGCCGGGATCCCTCCGTAGTCTTTAACGTTCATCCAGATCAATGTTGGGTGTGCTCACTGGCAGGCGGTTTGGCAGTGGCTGTATCCTCTGGAGGATTTTTCAACGAATCATCATTTTCAAGGCTGTTTAAGATCTCAGCCACATTTTTATCTGTGTAGCCCTTCTGTTCACGGATCATTTCCCAGATGGTGTCATGCATCCATTTGACAGTGTCGCTGAGTATTTTGTTTTCTGTGTCAAGGCGCATGATCTCAATGTTCATTTCTGCAATGATCTCACGGCTGTTGAAACGCTTATGTGGTGCGGTAATCCGTTTTATGTAAGACGGATTGCCCTTTAAGATCTCAAGGGCCAGATAATCGTCCCTTTCTTTACATCCCATGTCCATAAATTCCCTGTAATGCATACGCACCATATGCATCTCATCCGGATAGAAGCATCTGGGACACTGTGGATGGCGTGAAGTCTGGTAGTAGGCGTAGTATCCGCATTTTGGACAGTAAAAAACAGCAAGTTCTCTCATCACAAATCCCCCTTTGAGTAAAATGTTCGTTTAAAAAAATCCTTACACTATAAATAACGCGCGAATCCCCAAAATATACCGCCTGTTTTTAATTTTTTTCAAAATTCGTCAAAATGCACAAAAAAAGGCGCTCCTTTTTGTGAACGGATGATAAAGGAGCGCCTTTTTTGGTGAAAGCTGTATAGCCTGCCATAAAGTGTGGCAGAGATTTTATTACTGGATGATACCTTCTGTATTAACAGTCCAGATTACTTCATTTTCGTCTTTGAAGTCTTTATATCCGCTGCCAAGCTCTGGCTTAGATGCAGATTTGGAGGTTGAACCGGCTTTCTGGACTGTGCCGTTTACATTTACCAGATAACGGATGCCGTCTAAGGACATTGGTGCAAAGCGCAGATCCCTGTCGGCTTCCTGGCGGAGACCATTTACATAGAGGGTGTTGTCTTTGATGCCGTGGTAGCCCTGACCTTTTTTTGTGCCTTCTGCGTGGAAGAGCCAGTTCTGGGTCTCGCCAAGATCCTCGTCATAGATGGTCTGTTTGCCGGTTTTCATAACACCTTCTTCATCAAAATAGTAGTTAGCGTAAACGCCTTCTGAGGTTTTTACAGACTGCTTTCCGGTCTGCATTTCACCGGCAGTGTTAAATACGTATTTTTTGGACTCAATGGTGAAGATCTCAAGTCCTTCTTTTCCATAGTAAGGAGTACCGTTTTTAAAGTAGAAGCGGAAATATTCGCCGTCTTCGCTGATGTTTTCCACACCTTCAATGGTGCGCCAGCCGGAAGCACGTTTTCCGTCCTCGTCATAGTATTTGTAGCCTGAGATGGCTGGAAGAGAAGCAGTAGAAGCAGCAGTTTCCTCTGATCCGTTGTTTTCTGCAGCTTCAGCGTTTGAACCAGTGGCGGTCTCTGTGTTTTCAGCATCGGTATTTTCAGAACCGGAATTTTCAGTCAGCTTCTCAGCTGGATTTTTGTCAGCAGCAGGAAGCTTATACCAGCCGGTCTGCATTTTTCCGTCTTCAAAGGTATAGTAAGCACCGTCGATCTTTTTATCTACTTCATTTTCTACGCGGCGGCCGTTGCCATCAAAGTAGTACCATGCTTCCAGATCTTCCGGGTCATCTGTTTCTTCTTCTAAAAGGACCCATCCGGTCTTTCTGCTGCCGTCTTCCCCAAGGTAATAGTTATAGCCGTCTACCTGTATGGAACCGGTTTCCATAATGCTGTCTTCGTTAAAGTAGTACCAGCTGCCGTTAATGGAAGCCCAGGTGGAAGTTAAGGCTTTGCCGTCTTTTCCATAATAGTAATAGAGGAATTCAGGTGCATCATCTTCGTTCCAGTAGTCTTCGTTTTCAATGGAGACCCACTGATAGGTGACGCGTTTACCTTCATCGTTTACATAGTATTCATCTACCTGCTGTGAGTAAGCGCGGATCCCGTCTGAGTTTAAGTAGTACCAGTCATTCCCGGATTTTTTCCATGTATCAGTAAGGGGATCTCCGTAGGAATCGTAGTAGTACCAGTTGCCGTTATCTTCGGTCCAGCCTGCTGCTTTTGCATAAGCAGGGAACGCCATGGATGCAGTAAATACTGCGGTGGATAATACAGCCAGAAATGTTGCCTGTTTTTTCATAATATTAAATCTCTCCTTTTTAATGTGTTGATCGTAGTTTGCCGGTGGCTGTTGATCTGTTGTCTGCATTACGTAGGTCATTATAACCAGGCTGGATCTGCCTTTCTAGTGAAGGTTACTGGTAAGTCTGGGCATGGTTTCCACACCTGGGAACAGGTGAGAAGGGGGACCCCTTAAGGAAAAAGACAGTATGTTTTTTAAGGATTTTGTGGTATGCTTGTTTTCAGATAGATCAATGGGTAAACGGACTTAAAGGAGAAGACTATTATGAGGATGAAAGTTTCAAATTACATTTCTGAAATGTTAGTGAAGGCCGGTATTAACCAGGCATTTATGGTTACCGGAGGCGGTGCCATGCATCTGGATGATGCACTGGGACATCAGAAGGGACTTCATTGTATTTATGATCATCATGAGCAGGCCTGTGCCATTGCAGCAGAAGCATATGCCAGGATCCATAATAAAATGGCAGCTCTTTGCGTAACAACAGGACCCGGGGGCACCAATGCCATTACCGGTGTGCTGGGAGCGTGGCTGGATTCGATTCCTATGATCGTGCTTTCAGGACAGGTGCGTTATGATACCACAGCCCGCTGGTCAGGCACAGGCATCCGCGCTATGGGGGATCAGGAATTTGATATCTGCAAGGCCATTGACTGTATGACTAAGTATTCAGAAATGGTCATTGATCCTATGCGTATCCGTTATTGTATGGAAAAGGCATTGTATCTGGCTGATTCCGGCCGCAAGGGTCCAAGCTGGCTGGATATTCCTTTAAATGTCCAGGGCGCTTATGTGGAAACAGATGAGCTTGTTGGATTTGACCCGGAAGATTATGAAAAAGGGGGAAATGGCTGGGCAGAGAAGAAAAATGTGCCTGCTATCCCGGAAGATGAAGCGGGCGAAGGGGAAAAACGCCAGGTCCTTCCAGAGAAAGTGACAGAAGAGACAGCAAAGACTATTATCGCAAAGATCCGTCAGGCAAAACGCCCGGTGATCAATGCGGGAAATGGCATCCGTCTGGCTGGTGCCCATGAGACCTTTATGAAGGTAGCTGAAAAGCTGGGTATTCCGGTAGTTACCGGCTGGGACAGTGAGGACTGTATCTGGGATGAGCATCCATTATATACAGGCCGCGGCGGAAATATGGGAGACCGGGCGGGAAATTTTGCTATCCAGAACAGTGATCTGGTGCTGTCTGTTGGCAGCCGTTTAAGCATCCGCCAGGTGGGCTATAACTATAAAACATGGGCCAGAGCTGCTTATGTGATCGTAAATGATATTGATGAGGAAGAGTTAAAGAAGCCTTCCATACATGTGGATATGCCGGTCCATGCAGATGCAGCAGACCTGCTGGCAGTGATGAATCAGTGCCTGGATCAGGTACTGGAGGCAGAAAAGGATACACTTCCAGATAGTTTAAGTGAGCCGGGGAAGAAGCAGGTCTTTGCTTATGGTGAAGGCATTAAGGGAATGACCTGGAATGAAACCTGTGCTATGTGGAAGAAAAAATATCCGGTGGTACAGGAGAAGCACTGGGCCCAGAGTGAAGAGAAGGCAGCTAATGTATACGCAGCCATCCAGGCTATCAGCAGCCGTTTGAAGGAAGACCAGATCACAGTAGTGGGAAATGGTTCTGCCTGCGTTGTAGGCGGTCATGCCCAGATCATTAAAAAGGGACAGAGATTTATCTCCAATTCAGCAGTGGCGTCCATGGGATATGATCTTCCGGCAGCGATCGGTATCTGGGCCGCTTCCAGAAAAGACGGTGCTTACAGCATGGGCGCTGCCAGGGAAGGGGAAGATGTGATCCTGGTAACTGGTGACGGAAGCATCCAGATGAATATCCAGGAGCTGCAGACCATTATCCACCATAAAATGGGAATTAAGATCTTTCTGATCAACAATGGCGGCTATCATTCCATCCGCCAGACCCAGAAAAATTTCTTTGGTGAGCCGTTGATAGGTATTGGATATGACAGCGGTGACCTCAGCTTCCCGGATATGGAGAAATTGTCAGCTGCCTATGGTTATCCTTATGTGAGAGCAGAGCATAATGGGGAGCTGGCAGAGGCTGTGGAGAAAACGCTGGCAATGGAAGGACCTGTGATCTGCGAGATCTTTGTATCTACGGATCAGAACTTTGAGCCTAAGTCATCTGCGAAACGTCTGCCGGATGGAACACTGGTATCTCCTCCATTGGAAGATCTGGCTCCCTTCCTTCCTGATGAGGAAATGGATGAGAATATGATCATTCCAAGGATCAAAGGATAAATGTAAGTAAAAAAGAGATGTAACTAAGCGATGTAAAAAATAAAAGATGTAACTAAGAAAGGACCGATCATCCTATGACTGTGATCGTTACAGGAGCTACCAGTTTTATTGGAAGGGAAGCTGTAAAAGAGCTTTTGGTAAATGGGGAAAATGTGCTTGCAGTATCCCGGCCGGCATCTGCCGGGGCCGGGGCATTACAGGAGCTTTTTAAGGATTTAAAACAGCAGGCAGAGCAAAAAGGAGAGAGCATTGGAAATCTGGAACTTTGCTTTTGTGAGCTGGGAGAGATTGAAAGACTGGAAAAAATTTACAATAAAGAGGAATTGCAGGCAAAAGCATGGCTTCATTTAGGCTGGGACGGCGCAGGCAGTGACAAGAGAAAGGATGTAAAGCTGCAGGAAAAGAACATTGGTTATGCTATTCAGGCTCTTTATACAGCGGCGGCTCTTGGCTGCAGCCGTTTCCTGTTTTCCGGCTCACAGGCAGAATATGGGATCTGTGATAGCTGGATGAAAGAGGAACAGCAGTGTCATCCTGTATCTGAATATGGAAAGGATAAGGTACTGGTGTATCAGCAGGCATCGAAGGCAGCAAAGGAACTGGGGGTAGATTACATCCATACCCGCATTTTCAGTGTATATGGCCCAGGTGATCATCCATGGTCCCTTATTGAGACCTGTATCCGTACCTTTTTATCCGGCGGACATATGGAAATGGGGCCATGTACCCAGCAGTGGAACTTCCTGTATGTAGGGGAAGCAGCCAGGATACTGGTAAAACTTCTTCTTGGCAAAGCCGCAGCAGGCGTGTATAATGTGGCAGGAGAAGATACAAGACCTTTAAAAGAGTATATAGAAGAGTTATTTATGATCTGCGGTGAAAAAGGAAGCTATGAGTTCGGGTACCGGCCGCCAAATGCAGAAGGCTGTGTTTCCCTGATGCCGGAGCTTAGCAAGCTGAAAAATGCCATTGGTTTTCGTCAGCAGGTATCATTTAAAGAAGGAATTTTGGAGACTATAAAAGGAGAACAGGTTAAATGAAACGTTGTATTGCCTGCGGAGCTCCTCTTTGGGAGACCCCGCTTCTTACATTAGATAATATGCCGGCATCTGCACAGCATATGCCTGATGCAGACCATGTGGGAGCAGATAAGGGACTGACTTTGGATCTATGCCAGTGCAGCGGCTGTGGTCTGGTACAGTTTGACTGCGAGCCTGTGGATTATTACCGGGATGTGATCCGTGCCGGTGGATATTCTACCACTATGGCAGAGCTTCGCAGAAAGCAGTATAAACATCTCATAGAGACCTATCACCTGGAAGGCAGGCGATTTATTGAAGTTGGCTGCGGACAAGGGGAGTTTTTGCAGGTTTTAAAGGAATTTCCGGTAGAGGTCCATGGAATGGAACATGATCCGGAGTTGGTGAAGCTGGCAAAGAGCAAGGGCATTGATGTGGTACAGGGCTTTACAGAGACAGAGGATACAGTGATCCCAGGGGGACTTTACGATGTATTTTTGTCCTTTAATTTCCTGGAACATCAGCCGGATCCGGTGACTATGCTCAGGGCCATCTGGAATAATCTGGAAGATGATGCCATAGGACTGGTCACTGTGCCCAGCTTTGAGTATATTATGGAACACAGCAGCTATTATGAGCTGATCCGTGACCACATTGCGTATTATACCTTTGATACTCTTACCTCTCTTATGGAGCGCTGCGGTTTTGCAGTGTTAGAGGCGTCTATGGTCAACAGGGATACCTTATCTCTGGTGGTGCGCAAGCGTCCCCAGATGGAGACAGAAAACCTCCTTGATTGTTATGTAAACCTGCGTTCTGAAATGGACACATATATGAAGTATTTGAAGGCATGGAACAAGAAGGTATGTATGTGGGGGGCCAGTCATCAGGGATTTACCCTGGCGGCTACTACCAGCCTTGGGAAAAATGTGGAGTATATTATTGATTCTGCTCCGTTTAAGCATGGCAAATTTGCTCCTGCTTCTCATTTGCCGATTGTACCGCCGGATCATTTTGAAGAACATCCGGTAGATGCCATTGTGATCACAGCTCCCGGCTATACAGACGAGATCGCAAAGATCATCAGAGAACGTTTTGGTGATAAAATAGAGATACGTGCCATGCGCTCTAATCATCTGGAAATGGTTTAGGGGGAAATGGAATGAGAATAGTCATAACAGGAGCTACTGGTTTTATTGGAAGTAATCTGGCGAAACTGTTTTTGGAGAAAGGGGCAGAGATTTTTGCACTGGTGCGTCCGGAGTCCAGCCATTTAGAGGCACTTCCAAAGGATGAAAAACTTCATATGGTTTCCTGTGGTTTAAGCAATGTAATGGACTGCATAAGCCAGATCGGACAGGCAGATGCTTTCTTTCATCTTGCCTGGGGCGGTGTAAACCGTCAGGAGATCGACTCGCCACAGGTTCAGGCAAAAAATGTGGCCGGTTCTTTAGAATGCATCCGTGCAGCAAAGGAGCTTGGCTGTACCATGTTTATGGATGCCGGTTCCAGAGTGGAATATGGCCTGACAGACGGTTTTATGCAGGAAGATATTGATTGTCATCCTGTAAACCAGTACGGAAAGGCAAAATGGGAGTTCTACCAGAAAGCAGCACCGCTTTGTACAGACCTGGGAATCCATTATGTGCATCTGCGTTTTTTCAGTGTATATGGAACAGGGGATCATCCCTGGTCTATTATTTCAACACTGGTCCGGGAGCTTCCAGCGGGAAACAAGGTTTCTTTAAGCGCCTGCAGGCATCAGTGGAATTTTATGTACATTGATGATGCAGTGGAAGCTGTATATGAATTGTATACACATCTGCCCCAGTCAGCAGAGGAAGGGTTTAAGAAAAACGGACTTGTAAATACGATCGTAAATATTGCAGGCAAGGACACCCGGGTGTTAAAGGACTTTGTTGAGGAGATCCATACCATTGCTGGCGGCGCAGGCCAGCTGGAATATGGCACCTTTGTTCAGGCAAAAGAAGGCGCGCTTTCCATAAAGCCGGATATTTCCCGCCTTATGCTGCTTACCGGTGGCTGGCAGGAAAGATTTACCTTCCGTAAAGGCATTGAGACGATGATGAAAAAAGAGAAAGAGAACAAAAACCTATGAAAAAGATCAGTGTATTGATTCCCTGTTATAATGAAGTGGAAAATGCAGGCCCTATCAGCAAGGCAGTTACCGATATTATAGAGAAGGAGCTGCCCCAGTATGACTATGAGCTTGTATTTATTGATAATGATTCCACTGACGGCACCCGTGATGTGATCCGGGAGCTTTGCAGGCAGAACCCGAAGATAAAGGCTATTTTTAATGCCAGAAACTTCGGTCAGTTTAATTCCCCCTACTATGGCATGCTTCAGGTGACAGGTGACTGTGTGATTGAAATGGTAGCGGATTTCCAGGATCCGGTAGAAATGATACCAAAGTATGTCCATGAATGGGAAAAGGGCTATAAGATCGTTATCGGTATTAAGACCAGCAGCAAGGAAAATAAGGTTATGTACTGGCTGCGCACCTGCTATTATAAGGTCATTAAAAAGATGTCAGAGGTAGAGCAGATCGAGCATTTCACAGGCTCCGGCCTTTATGACAGGGAATTTATTGAGATCCTGCGCAAATTAGATGATCCAACGCCATTTTTACGTGGTATCGTGGCAGAGCTTGGCTACAAGCGCAAGGAGATCCCTTATGAGCAGCCAAAACGCCGCGCAGGCAAGACCCACAACAACTTCTACCGTCTTTATGATGCGGCTATGTTAAGTGTTACTTCTTATACAAAAGAGGGACTTCGTCTGGCCACTATTTTCGGCGGTATCTGCGCAGCAGGAAGTATGATCATTGCACTGGTTTATCTGGTAATGAAGCTGATCTGGTGGGACCGTTTCCCGGCAGGTATGGCGCCAATGCTCATTGGAATGCTGTTTTTAGGCTCTGTCCAGTTATTTTTCATTGGTTTTCTGGGTGAGTATATTATGAGTATCAACCAGCGTGTGATGAAGCGTCCTCTGGTCATTGAAGAAGAAAGACTGAATTTTGACCAGAAAAGGGAAAATGCCAATAAGGACGTAAATGCAAAGAACGTAGATACAAAGGACGTAGATACAAAGGACGGTAAGGAAAATGAAGTATAAGGTAGATGTGGTCCGTATCCGTGAAAATTCGATCACATTAAACGGCTGGGCACTGGGAAAGTCACCGGAGAGCAAGGTCACTTTCCGGGTAGAGGATGAACATCACCAGCCGGTGAAATGCAAAATGGTCTCTACCAGAAGAGATGATGTAAGCCAGATTTATTTTAAGAAAGTGATCGATCGGGAATTTGGTTTTGATATCCAGTTTCCTTATGAGCGGGGAAAAAGCTACTGGCTGCTGATCCGCTGTGACGGCAGACAGGCAAAGATCAAATATAATGAAGAACTGATCACAAAGAGAGCCAGTGTGGCCCATAAGCGCATGGAAAAGATCAAGGATCTGATGAACATGGAAACAGTCCACGTTGCCCTTGATTTCTGGAAGGAAAATGGTCTTCGTGCCCTTATTAAAAAGTCCTGTCACAAGATCCAGGGACTGGACAATGATTACGACTACGGTGAGTGGTATGACCTGACAAAGCCTACAGAAGAAGACTTAAAGGCCCAGAGGGAGACTCATTTTGAGTATGAGCCTTTATTTTCCGTGGTGATACCGGTATACAAAACACCGGAACGGTATCTGAAAGAAATGTTAGACTCTATTCTGGACCAGACCTATGGACAGTGGGAGGTCTGCATTGCAGACGGCAGCCCAAGAGGTCAGGATGTGGAAAAGGTTCTGAAAAAATATGCAGAAAAGGATCCCCGTATCCATTATGAGATATTAGGGGGAAACCGTGGCATTGCAGGAAATACCAATGCGGCCCTTTCTATGGCAGCCGGTGATTTTGTGATCCTGGCAGACCATGATGATACCATTCCGCCCCAGGCTTTTTATGAGGTGGCAAAGGCTATTAATAAGCATCCGGATTGTGATGTGCTGTATTCTGATGAAGATAAGCTGGATATGGATGGAAAAGCCTTATTTGATCCCCATTTTAAGCCGGATTTCAACCCGGATCTGCTTACCAGTGTAAATTATATCTGTCATTTATTTGTTGTAAAAAAGGAATTACTGGACCGGGTGGGCGGCTTCAGACAGGAATTTGACGGGGCGCAGGATTATGATTTTATCTTCCGCTGCACAGAACAGGCAAAAGAAATCGCCCACATTCCCCAGGTGCTGTATCACTGGCGTTGCCATCAGGGATCAACTGCCAGCAACCCGGAAAGCAAGATGTATGCTTTTGAGGCGGGAGCCAGAGCTATTATGGCTCATTATGAGCGTATGGGCATTGCAGCAGAGAAAGTGGAAAAGGGTGTAGATTATGGTATTTACCATACTACCTTTAAGATCAAGGGGGAACCCTTAGTTTCTATTATTATCCCCAATAAGGATCACAGCAGGGATCTGGATGTGTGCGTCCGCTCTATTTTAGAGAAATCTACCTACCGGAACCTGGAATTTATTATTGTGGAAAATAACAGTACAGAGCCGGAGACCTTTGCTTATTATGAGGAAATGGAAGAAAAGCATCCGGCGTTCCATGTAGTCACCTGGAAAGAGGGCTTTAATTATTCTGCTATCAATAATTTCGGCGCATCTTTTGCAAAGGGCGAATATCTGCTTCTTCTGAATAATGATACAGAGCTGCTGGAGCCTGACAGTATACGGGAAATGCTTGGTTTCTGCCAGAGAGAGGACGTTGGCATTGCAGGTGCAAGGCTGCTGTATGCAGATGATACAATCCAGCATGCAGGTGTTGTTATTGGCTTTGGCGGTATTGCAGGACATACCTTTATCGGTCTTCACAAGGCAGAAAACAGCTATTTCCACAGGGCAATGTGTGCCCAGGATTACAGCGCCGTTACTGCGGCCTGCTTAATGACTAAAAAGTCTGTGTTTGAGGCAGTTGGCGGTTTAAGTACCGAGCTGGCAGTTGCCTTTAATGATATTGATTACTGCATGAAAGTGCGGGCACTGGGAAAACTGGTAGTGTATGCACCTTATGCAACCCTTTACCATTATGAGTCCAAGTCTAGAGGTCTGGAAGATACACCGGAGAAGGTGGCCAGATTTAACAGGGAAGTGGCTATTTTCATTAAGAAGTGGCCGGATATCATTAAAAATGGTGATCCTTACTACAACCCGAACCTGACCCTTAGAAAGTCCAATTTTGCTCTTCGCGATCTCTTAAAAGAAAAGATCGGAGAGCCATACGACCTGTCTGTTTACGACAAGTTTGCACCTGAGGAGAAAAACAGTGATGAGTAATGCTGCGAAAGTAACGGTGGTTATCCCAAATTATAACGGACTTAAGTTTATGGAGCCATGCTTTAAGGCGTTGGAGATGCAGATCTGCCGGGATTTTGAGATCCTGGTGGTGGATAATGGCTCTGGGGACGGAAGTGTGGAATGGTTAAAGGAACATGAGATCCCAAGTATTTTCCTTGAGACAAATACCGGATTTTCCGGAGCTGTCAATGTGGGGATCAGGGCGTCAAAAACACCTTATGTGATCCTTTTAAATAATGATACGGAGCCGGACTGCCATTATATCGGGGAAATGATAAAGGCCATTGAGCGTTCGCCTAAGATATTTTCTGTCAGCAGCAAGATGATCCAGCTGTATGACCACAGCAAAATGGATGATGCGGGAGATATGTATACTCTTATGGGATGGGCTTTTCAAAGGGGCGTGGGACGGCCCTCCGGCGGCTATAACCATGTTTGCCGAGTATTTTCTGCCTGTGCCGGGGCTGCTATTTACCGCAGGGAGGTATTTAAGACCATCGGCTATTTTGATGAGATGCATTTTGCATATCTGGAAGATATTGATGTGGGCTACAGGGCCCGTATCTATGGATATGATAATATTTACTGCCCCACAGCGGTCGTTTATCATGTAGGAAGCGGCACCAGCGGTTCCCGCTATAATTCCTTTAAGGTGCGGCTGGCAGCAAGGAATAATGTGTATCTGAATTATAAAAACATGCCCCTTTTCCAGCTGGTATTAAACAGTCTTCCCCTGGGACTTGGAATCCTGGTAAAATATGCTTTTTTCAGGAAGATCGGCTTTGGAAAGGATTACATTGACGGTTTAAAAGAGGGATTTAAAACTGCAAAACAGTGCAGAAAAGTGAAATATGATAAGAAGCATCTGAAAAATTATTTGGCTATTGAGTGGGGGTTATGTACCGGAACCCTGCTGTATATCCGGGAATTTTTGGCGAGACAGGCGGCAAAATTGTGAGTTCAGCCATTACATCTTCTTGTTTCCATCATTCATGAAAACAAGAAGCACAAATTTTATTATAATTTTAAGAGAAAAGCTATGGAATAATGGGAATGTATCATGTATAATGTTTTGAATGAACAGCTATTTTCCCCGACCAGGAAAATGAGCGGACCAGGAATCCAACAAAAGGTGATATACAATGATTAAAGATAACCAGAAAAGCCTGAACCATGTTCAGGTGCTTCTGGATGCAGTGGTGACAGCAGCAGCCTATGTGCTGGCGTGGTTTATTATCGTCAGCGGTAAGGTGGTGCCTTTAAGGGGGGCCACCCTTGAGCCGGGGCCTTATTTTGTGGCTCTTATATTTATTGTTCCTGTTTATCTGATCTTAAACGGCTGCTTTCACCTGTATGTACCCAAACGCATCCAGGGAAGACGGGTCGAATTTGCCAATATCTGTAAGGCAAATGTGATCGGTCTGATGCTTTTTACGCTGATCCTTTTCGGCGGACGAAGCTTTATTGTTCATCTGGGGTATTTCTCGACCAGAATGCTCCTGGTGTTTTTTGCTTTGAATATTCTTCTTCTGGCAGGAGAGAGACTGGCGATCCGTCTGTTTTTACGCTCTCTGCGTACCAATGGCTATAATCAGAAGCATGTGCTTATGATCGGTTACAGCCGTGCGGCAGAAGGTTTTATTGACCGGGTATCCTTAAATCCGGAATGGGGATACCACATCCAGGGGATCCTGGATGACCATAAAGATCCAGGTTATGTTTATAAGAAGATCCCGGTTTTAGGACCGATCTCCCATCTGGAGACATTTCTTGCTGCCAATACATTAGATGAGATCGTTATTACATTAAGTATCGGTGAGTACGCAAATCTGGAACAGATCGTAGCAGCCTGTGAAAAATCCGGCGTGCATACGAAATTTATTCCGGATTACAATAATATTATCCCTACGATCCCTTATATGGAAGATCTTCAGGGACTTCCTGTGATCAATATCCGCCATGTGCCGCTGACCAATGTATTTAATGCTACGGTAAAGCGTTGTGTGGATATTTTCGGGGCACTCTTTGGAATCACTCTGTTTTCACCCCTTATGCTGATCACAGCAGCACTGATCAAGATCACTTCTCCGGGACCGGTCATTTACAGTCAGGAGCGCATCGGACTGCACAACCGTCCTTTTAAAATGTTTAAATTCCGTTCCATGGAAGTCCAGGATCCAAACAAGGAGAAAAAGCAGTGGACTACTCCACATGATCCACGGGTTACTCCGGTTGGACGTTTTATACGAAAGACAAGCATTGATGAGATGCCTCAGTTTTTTAATATCCTCATCGGGGATATGAGTCTGGTAGGCCCAAGACCGGAGCGGCCTCTTTTTGTAGAAAAGTTTAAGGAAGAGATCCCACGTTATATGATCAAGCACCAGGTAAGACCGGGTCTTACAGGATGGGCACAGGTCAATGGTTACAGGGGTGATACTTCTATTACAAAGAGGATCGAACACGATCTGTATTATATTGAAAACTGGAGTCTGGGATTTGATTTTAAGATCATGTTCCTGACTATATTCAAGGGCTTTATTAATAAGAATGCCTACTGATCACTGATACAGCGCATAGCGAAAACCGTTACCATTACAATGAGGAAATGTACATGAATCACGATTTTGACAACGAATTTGAGACGGATGACGAACTGAAAAGAGGACGCAGCCGCAGAAAAGAAGGAAGGAAATACCCGTCTTCCGGACGCACAGGCAGAACTTCAGGGACAGACAGCACAGGAAGAAGCATAGGAAGAGGCAGTACAGGAAGAGGCAGCAGGACAGCTGCCGGAGCCGGAAAGAGCCGTTTAAGGACGATTATCATTTTTATTGTGGCCGAGATCATTGCCCTGGCCCTTATCGGCGCAGGCTGGTATGGAAAGCGTATGATGTCTTTGATGCAGACAGATACAGAGTTTAATAAGGCAGATATGACTAACCCCTATATTTCCATGGAAAAAGAGCAGGCAATGAGGGGCTACTGGACGGTAGCACTGTTTGGCGTGGATAGCCGTGACAGTTCTGTTGGAAAAGGAAATATGTCCGACGTTATCATTATCTGCAATATCAACCAGGAAACCGGCGAGATTAAATTAGTCAGCCTTTTCAGGGATACTTATCTGAACGTGGATGATAAGAACGGCTATAATAAGATCAATCAGGCATATTTCAGAGGCGGTCCAAAGCAGGCAGTAGAGGCCTTAAATAGGAACCTGGATCTGGAGATTGATGATTATGCTACCTTTAACTGGAAGGCAGTGGCAGATGCTATTAATATTTTAGGCGGTGTGGACGTAGAGCTGAGCAAGGCAGAGTTCTACTATATCAATGCCTATATTACAGAGACTGTAAATTCTACCGGTGTTGGTTCTTACCAGTTAAAGAGCGCCGGACCAAACCATTTAGATGGCATCCAGGCAGTTGCCTATGCACGTCTTAGGAAAATGGATACAGACTTTGCAAGAACTGAACGTCAGAGAAAGATCATCCAGTTAAGCTTTGACAAGCTTAAAAAGGCAAATTTCTCAGTTGTTAATAATGTAATGGAAGTTGTATTCCCACAGATCTTAAGCAGTGTCACTCTGGATGATGTGATCCCGGCAGCAAAGAACCTGACCCGTTATCATATTGGAGAGACAGCAGGATTCCCTGAGGCAAGAAGTGATGTGACTATGGGGAAAAAGGGTGACTGTGTTATCCCGCAGACACTGGAGAGCAACGTGATCTCTCTTCATAAGTTCCTCTTTAATGATGAGAATTACACACCAAGTGATATGGTAAAGAAGATCAGTGCACAGATCGCATCTGACACAGGTCTTTACAAGGAAGGAAAGCCAGTTGGTGATGTTGGAACCGGTGGTGGTTATACTCCAAAGGAAACAGAAGCCAAAACAGATGAAAAGAGTACACAGAAGGATAATTCAGAAAGCAGCTCTTCTTCTGATACGAACAATGAAAGCACCTCAGCTGTGGATGAGAGCATCATTGACGGCGAAACTGATTTTGAGTATGAAACAGATGAGGATGGAAATGTGATCGATCCGCCGGAAGATTATATTCCACAGACCAGCAGACACAGCTCTGAAAGCTCGTTGCATCCAGGTGAGACCAGCCAGGCACATCCGGGAGAGACCACAAAGGCGCCTCATCCGGGAGAATCCAGTGAAGGTTTAAAGCCTACAGTTCCAAGCGGTACTTTGTCACCTTCACCTGCTACAGAAGCGGCAACAACAGAGGCTGCAACCAAAGCAGTTGGTCCTGGAAGCCGTGAGACAACAGCAGCTTCACAGTTCAGCCCTGAAAACAGCATTCAGGAAGAGAATACAGGCGGTCCGGGAGCGATGATCGTACCGGCAGCCTGATGTGAGTGTGAGAATAGATGTTATAGACCGGCATATGTCTGGGCTGTAAAGGATAAATGAAGAGATTCCGCGAAAGTATGGTCTGCGGGATCTCTTTTTTTACTTCCATATTCTGCACTTGCTGAAATGATAGATTCAGTATAAAATGATGATGTCACCCTCAGGTGACATGTCCGTTAGTTTTTTAAGAAGGGAAGACGAACATACATGAGGAAAAACAGTTTATTGAAAAAGACGGCATGGATCGTTCTTTCGGCAGTCCTTTTTGGAACTGTGGCAGGAACAGTGATGACAGGTGTACAGATCGCATCTTCTGGAATGGTTTCCCAGTTTTTTGCCATTGTTTCATCAGATGAGAAACTGCCTGAACAGGGAGAAGAACTGCTGCCTGAGCCATTTCCAGGTGGAAATGTACCGGGGATCCTTCCTGAAGCGCCAGCAGTCCCGGCACCGGCTACAGATGTTTCACAGGTGGTAGAAGAGGCCATGCCTGCGGTAGTGGCAGTTGCCAGTACAGCAGTTTACCAGATGCCGGATTTTGGATTTGGCTGGTTTTTTGGAGGCGGAAGCCAGTCCTATGAAGTGCCAAGCAGCGGCTCCGGTATTATTATCGGGGAAAACGATACAGAGCTTTTGATTGTTACTAACAATCATGTGGTACAGGATACAGTGTCCTTAAAGATCACCTTTGTGGATGATGCAGCAGTAGATGCAGCTGTAAAGGGAACGGACACAGATACAGATCTGGCAGTTATTTCTGTTCCGTTGGATCAGATTCCACAGGAAACGAAAGAGAAGATAGCAGTTGCAAGGCTGGGAGATTCAGATGGCTTAAAGGTTGGTCAGGGAGTGATCGCCATTGGAAATGCCCTTGGATATGGACAGTCTGTTACAGTAGGCTATGTAAGCGCGCTGAACCGGGAAATAAAGACTTCCGATGGTAATGCAAGAGTGCTGCTTCAGACAGACGCAGCTATTAATCCTGGAAACAGCGGAGGTGCTCTCCTGAATATGAAGGGAGAGGTTATTGGCATTAATGCGGCTAAATATTCATCTACAGAGGTAGAAGGCATTGGTTATGCCATTCCTGTTTCCGGTGTTCAGGATATTTTAGATGAACTGATGAACAGGAAAACACGTTCTGAGGTCGCGGAAGAAAAGCGGGGCTATCTGGGAATACAGGGAACTACTGTGGATGAGGATGCAGCAGCTGCTTTTGGTATGCCAAAGGGTGTTTATGTATACAAGATACTGAAAGACGGGGCGGCAGCTGATTCCCAGCTCAGGGAAAAGGATATCATTACTAAATTAGATGGAATGACTGTAAAGAGCATGCAGGAATTGCAGAAGCTCTTAAAAGGTTATGAAGCAGGTGAAACCATAGAATTGCTGGTACAGCGCCAGGAAGATGGCCAGTATAAGGAAATACAGATCCCTGTAACACTGACCGGACTGCCGGGATCTGTGGTAAGTGGCAAGCAGTAAGGAGAAAAATGGTGGAAGATAAGAATTTTGAAGATGAAGACCTGAAGGATATTCAGGATAAGGATAAGACTGCCCATGGCAGTCAGGATAAAGATAAGGCTGCTCATGGCAGCAGTGATAATGCAGATAATTACGAAAAGATCTGCTACATGTGCCGCAGACCGGAGAGCAAAGCGGGACCGATGATAACTATGCCAGGTGGCATGTGCCTGTGCCATGACTGTATGCAGAAGGCTTTTGATACAGTGACAAAAGGCGGTATGGATTTTTCTAAAATGCCAAACATGCCAAATATGCCTTATATGGGCATGAATTTCAGTGATCTCACCCAGATGCCGCCGGTAAATGAGATCCCCCAGCGGCAGAAATTAAAAAAGAAGAAGGAGCCGGAAAAGCAGCTGACTATGAAGGATATTCCGGCACCCCATATTATCAAGGGAAAACTGGATGAATATGTGATTGGCCAGGACAAGGCAAAGAAGGTTATGGCTGTGGCGGTTTATAACCATTATAAACGTGCCTTTTTAGGCGGAACGGATCCGGATGGTGTTGTGATCGAAAAGTCTAATATTTTAATGATCGGGCCTACAGGAAGCGGAAAAACCTATCTGGTAAAGACTTTGGCAAAGCTTTTAGATGTGCCTCTGGCAATTGCAGATGCTACTTCCCTTACAGAGGCCGGATATATTGGCGATGATATTGAAAGTGTTGTTTCCAAGCTTTTAGCAGCTGCGGGAAATGATGTAAAGCGTGCGGAAAAAGGTATTATCTTTATTGATGAGATCGATAAGATAGCCAAGAAAAAGCAGACCAACACCAGGGATGTAAGCGGCGAATCTGTGCAGCAGGAGCTGTTAAAGCTTCTGGAAGGCAGTACAGTAGAAGTGCCGGTAGGTTCCAACCAGAAGAATGCCATGACACCTATGGCTACTGTAAATACGGATAATATCCTGTTTATCTGTGGCGGCGCGTTCCCTGATATGGAAAATATCATTAAGGAGCGCCTGACCAGGAAGTCTTCCATGGGCTTTGGAGCTGCTTTGAAAGACAGCTATGACAATGATCCTGATATCCTGAGCCATGTGACCAATGAAGATCTGCGCACCTTTGGCATGATACCGGAGTTTTTAGGACGTTTGCCTGTGACTGTTACTTTAAAGGGGTTGGATAAGGATATGATGATCCGTATTTTAAAGGAGCCAAAGAATGCTATCCTGCTCCAGTATGAGAAGCTTCTGGCGCTGGATGAGGTGAAGCTGGTGTTTGAAGATGATGCCCTTTCCTGGATCGCAGAGGAAGCATTAAAGCGTGGGACCGGCGCAAGGGCTTTGAGGGCCATCCTGGAAGAATTTATGCTGGATATTATGTATGAGATACCAAAAGATCCGAATATTGGGTCTGTGGTAGTCACAAGACCTTATCTGGAGAAGAAAGGCGGCCCTCTGATCCAGATGCGTCAGATGTAAACCGATCTTTCTGTTATTCCCGCAACTTGAGAAAGGTCTGCAGCAGGTCCAGAGTACCATACCCAAATTCCCTGTTGGGATAGGAAAGGGACGGATTTCTGGATGCGCCCCGGATGAGGTAGCTTTTAATAGAGGCTTCGCTCATTGTGGGGTAATTTCCCATTACAATGCCCCAGTTTAAAAGATTGGCCACTGCTCCGGCAGTAATAGCAGCGGCAGCGCTGGTACCGGTGCGGTGGGTGAATGTCTGTGTGTTTTTTAGGATACCGGAATGGACTGAGGTATTGGCAGGTCCAAGTACGTCTACTCCCGGTGCTGCCAGATCCGGTTTTACAGAATCCCTGCTGATGTAGCCGCGGCTGGAGTGGATGTAGATACTGTTATTCCTGTGATCATATGCACCTACTGTAATAGGGAGACGGGAGTTTCCAGGTACAGTGATGGTATTGGATGGATCTGGTTTTAAAAATACAGTTTCATCAGAGATAAAGCTCTGGACCGGCAGGCACATGTGGGAATCTCCTGTGAGAAACTGTGTATTGTATACACGGATCGTCCAGATACCTGCAGAGGGTTTTTCGAAGCGCATGGATACCAGCTGGCTGCCGCTTCCTGCTTCGATCAGCTCATAATTTACAGTGATTGTAGTGTTTTCCAGTAAAAATGGGATCCTGGTTTCATTGTTAGCTAAAATAGGGATGCGGTTGATCCGCTCTCCTCCGGGAGAAACAAAGCCTACTGTATAAAGTTCTGTGGCAGAGGACCACAGCTCCAGGATAAATCCCCGTTCTGCTTCTTTTTTTCCAACCCTCAGTTCTACATCCTCATAAGAGGTGTCAGCGGAAAGCCTTCCTGCGTAGTGGTGGGCAAGCCCTGTTTCGTTTCCCGCTGCGATCACAGTGGCAATGCCGAAAAATCCCCCGTAATTCTGGGCTACCTGACTTAAGGGGGAACTGCCGGTATGACTGCCGTAATTGCTTCCAAGACCAAGAAGTATAACAAGGGGCTGGCGGAACCGGTCTGCAATGACCCGCAGGTATTTAATACCCATCATAATATCGTTTTCCTGAAAAGCATCTGCTTTTTCGGGGATCAGGTAATAGTCCCGCAGATATTTCTTTGCGGGCTTTAATTTTACTATGGCAAGGTCTGACATAGGGGCAGCACCTGTAAAATTTTGCAGGGGAAATGATCTTCCTGCTGCAAGGCCGGCTAAATAGGTGCCGTGGCCATTGGCATCTTTTGATGGCACAAGGGAAAATGGATCATCAGATGCAAGGGCTGAATTAATATCTTCTCTGGTAAATTCCGTTCCATAAGAAGCACCGCCCATGGGATAATAGTCAGGTACACCGGAAGTCGGAACAGAAGTGTCCTCCGGCAGTGTCTGATCCCAGATCCCAAGGATGCGGGTGGTACCGTCGTCATTTCTGAAAGCAGGGCTGGTATAGTCAATGCCGGAATCTACGATGCCGACGAGAACGCCTTTGCCCATATTAGAAAGAGCTGGTGTCTGTAAAGCTGCCAGAATACCGGAAGCTTCCATGGCAGAGTCGTCTAAAAGGGTAAAAAGACCGGGGATGCTGTAGTAAGGATAACGTTCCAGGGAGATCGGAAGCGCTTCGTTTAAAGGAGTATAAAAAATGGCATAATCATTGCTCACATAGTCTACACAGGGAAATTGTTCCGGGTCGCGGAGGTTATTTTGCAGGGAGCCGAAGCGATAGATAAAGTCTGCCACTTCTTCAGAAGCAGGATTTAAGGTGCATGAGGGCATGGAAGTGCCTTTCTGTAAAGCTGTGTTGTTGTAAGTATATGGGATAAATGGGGATCATATGTATATTGCGGCTGTACTGCCCCTTGTTTTCATGGAAATGTACTGGATCTTAGGGTTATGAACATTGCCTGTATAACTGGACGTGATAGGGAGATTATAGTAAAATAAAAGCAGGCAGAAAAATACGGAAAATGTGTATCCATAAGTCGATCTTACAAGAAAGGACGGACCAAAATATGTTCTTACCATGGCTTACAGGCGGCATTGCCGCTCTTGACTTATTTATAAAAGACGAAATAGAACGGGAAGGCGCTGAAGAATTTCCCAGAGATCTTCCTGGCACGAAAGGTTTTATACGCATTCATAAAAGCTATAATCCAGGTTTTCCCTTTGGCTTTATGAAAGAGCGCCCCCAGCTTGTAAAAGGTATTCCCCTGGCGGTCACATCTGCAGCTGCAGGCGCACTGGCGGCTCTTTTTACAAAAAAGGGCTGTGTGGCCCAGAAGATCGGCCTTTCCATGGTTTTAGGAGGCGCCATCAGCAATCTGTATGACCGCCTGGTAAAAGGTTATGTAGTGGACTATTTTTCTATTGAGTTTAAGCGTCTTAAAAATGTGATATTCAATCTTGGCGATATTTTTGTGTTTCTGGGCAGTCTGGTCTTCCTGGCCGCAGAGCTGTTAGAGGACATGAAAGACTGAATATGATGATGTTGGGGTCAAAAGGTATTTTGACCCCTCTGATACCGAATTGCTACGTGCTTTGCACTCTCGCAATTCTAAAAACATTCGTAATCCGCTCATTTTTCTTCAAAAAATGGCTTCTTACTCATGTTTTTGGCGGGTCCCAAGTTCAAAAATCCTCCTGCAAGCAAGCTTGATCGGATTTATGACCTTTTGACCCTGGTATCATATGATGTTATGGCAAAACTGTAGCACATGGTCTTGTCAGAAGCTGAACATCCCGCCTAAGGTACCTCCCAGGCTGCATACACCAAGGACCAGAAGAGAACGCCCGGCGTTAATGGCTGCCTTGGGATCCATGGCGAAGGAGGCTGCAAAAAGCACCAGAAAATAAAACATTCCGGAAAGCAGTCCCCAGAAAAAACGGCGGTTTTTTACACGTCTGCCGGTAAAAAATCCTCCTGCGAAGCAGGCGGCAAAATACACGGCAAAGATCAGCAGGTTTACCAGGCTTTCCCTAAGGCGCAGCTTATAAAGGGCAAAGGCAAGGACTCCTAAAAATAGGGCAGAAAGCACATAGGAGAGAAAAAGAGAGCGCAGCAAAGGTTTTATAACTTTAGTTTCCATAAGATATTCTCCTAAAATATGTTTACAGTCCAGTATATTCACCGTTGCAAGCCCCGATAACCTATGTTATAATTCTATCGATAGTAATGTTTTTTCGAAGACTTTCATATACCTGTCTTTGCGGCTGATCCTTCACGGACAGGAGATCTTTTTGCAAGATCGGGCACAGAAAGATACTGGAAAAACATATTAGAAAAAAGGAGGTACTGTACAATGAAGCATGTAAAGACTTTAAATGCCAATACCTTAAAGGATACCATGAAGAAGGGCGGATGCGGCGAGTGCCAGACTTCCTGCCAGTCTGCATGTAAGACTTCCTGTACCGTTGGTAACCAGAGCTGTGAAAATTCTGCTCGCTAATGGTATAGATCGGTAAAGCATTAAATGTGCAAAGCCCCTATGGTCAAAGCGATTATAGGGGCTTTCCCATGTAGTCTGGACCGGCCGGAAGGCCAATTAAGTTTAGAAAGAGAGATTTTAGCTTTGATTCATCAGTATATTAATAATGGTTATCATATTGTTCTGGACGTAAATAGCGGTTCCGTCCATGTAGTAGATCCGGTGGTTTATGATGCCATCGCAGCTGTTTCCAAACAGATCCCGGAAATGGATAAGCCTGAGAAGCTTTCTGAAGAAGTAACTGCAAATGTCCATAAAAAATTAGATGAAACCTATGGAAGTGAGATGGTCTGTGAGGCATTGGAGGATATCCAGGAGCTGATCGATGCAGAGCAGCTGCTTACCCGTGACATCTACCGTGATTTCGTATTAGACTTTAAGAAGCGTAAGACTGTAGTAAAGGCACTTTGCCTGCATATTGCCCATGACTGTAATCTGGCCTGTCGTTACTGCTTTGCAGAAGAAGGGGAGTACCATGGCCGCCGCGCTTTAATGAGTTTTGAAGTAGGAAAGAAAGCCCTGGATTTTCTGGTTGCAAATTCTGGGAGCAGAGAACATCTGGAAGTGGATTTCTTTGGCGGAGAGCCGCTGTTAAACTGGAAGGTAGTAAAGCAGCTGGTTGAATACGGACGTTCTTTAGAGGAAGCAAACCACAAGAAATTCCGGTTTACATTAACTACAAATGGTGTTCTTTTAAATGATGAGATCATGGAATTCTGCAACCGTGAAATGAGCAACGTAGTATTAAGCCTTGATGGACGCAAAGAGATTAACGATAAGATGCGTCCATTCCGTAATGGCAGCGGCAGCTATGACATGATCGTTCCAAAGTTCCAGAAGTTTGCTGAAAGCAGAGGACAGAAGAACTATTATGTAAGAGGTACATTTACCAGAAATAACCTGGATTTTGCAGATGATGTGATCCATTATGCAGATCTGGGCTTCCAGCAGATGTCCATGGAACCGGTAGTAGCTGATCCGGCAGAGGATTATGCTATCCGCGAAGAGGATATTCCGCAGATCTTAAAGGAATATGATAAGCTGGCGTTAGAATATATTAAGCGTAAAAAAGATGGCAGAGGTTTTAACTTCTTCCACTTTATGCTGGATTTAACAGCAGGACCTTGTGTTGCAAAGCGTCTGGCTGGCTGCGGTTCCGGTACAGAGTATCTGGCTGTTACCCCGTGGGGTGATCTTTACCCATGTCATCAGTTTGTGGGAAATGAAAAATTCCTGCTTGGAAATGTTGATACCGGTATTGTAAATACGGATATCCGCGATGAGTTCAAGCTTTGCAATGTATATGCGAAGGAGACATGCAAGGACTGCTTTGCAAGATTTTACTGCAGCGGCGGATGCAGCGCAAATGCTTATAATTTCAGTGGTTCTATTAACGGTGCATATGAGATCGGCTGTGAGATGCAGAAAAAGAGGATCGAATGTGCCATCATGATCAAGGCTGCTTTAGCAGACGAAGAGGCATAAAGGTATGAAGTATCAGGTGATCACAAAAGACGGACGGGCAAAACGCGCCCAGATGGAAACAGTACACGGAACCATACAGACACCGGTTTTTATGAATGTTGGAACTGTAGGTGCTATTAAAGGTGCTGTTTCTACTGATGATCTGCGTCAGATCGGTACCCAGGTAGAGCTTTCTAATACCTACCATCTTCATGTGCGTACAGGAGATAAGCTGATCAAAGAATACGGCGGACTGCATCAGTTTATGAACTGGGACAAGCCTATCCTTACAGATTCCGGCGGCTTCCAGGGGTTCTCCCTTACAGATCTGCGC
>OBZK01000292.1_pt1 | contig 49705 bp, 40 predicted proteins | sample 1495511 | NCBI WGS metagenome assembly OBZK01 (sample SAMEA2580233, study PRJEB22360) | human gut metagenome | biome: human gut; feature: human-associated habitat; material: faeces | place: Denmark | collected 2008/2010
CACCCGAATTTCATCAACGTACGCACCGCGTACGCCTCAGAAATTCGGGCACAACTGACAAAAAATCTTCTCACAAAATCAAGCACAGAAAGATTCCGGGAGAACATTATGTAAAACAGGAGGTTACATTATGATAAAAACAAAATTTACAGAAATGTTTGGAATTGAGAAACCAATCGTCCAGGGCGGTATGCAGCATTTAGGGATTGCTGAATTTGCTTCTTTAGTCTGCAATGCAGGCGGTATGGGAACTATTAATATTACCTGTTATCCGGGGATTGATGAATTCCACGAAGATGTGATCAAAATGAAGGAATTTACTAATAATAAGCCTTTCATTGTAAATATTTCCCTGGTTCCGGACCTGACAAAGGGGGAAGAAATCTTTAAATATATTGATGTATGTGCAAAAGAAGGTGTTGCAGCCATCGAGTTTGCAGGTGCTTCTCCAGTAGAATTTATGCCGGCATGTAAAGAGGCAGGCATCAAGATCATCCACAAGAGCCCAAATGCAAAAGTAGCAGCCAGCATGGCAAGAAAGGGCGCAGATGTGATCACCATTGCAGGCTATGAAGTAGCAGGACATCCAAGTATGGATGGGATCGGTACATTTGTGATTGCTAACAAGGCAGCTAAGGTTTGTGCAGAATACGGTGTTCCGGTACTGGCAGCAGGTGGTGTGGCAGATGGAAAAGGTCTGGCAGCAGCACTGGCATTAGGTGCACAGGGCGTTGTTATGGGAACACGTTTTGTAGCAACGGCTGAGTGCCCGATCTCTGATAACCACAAGGATTGGCTGTTAGAGCATACAGAAAAAGATACAGTTATTATCCAGAAATCCATTCATAATGCAGCCCGTGTTGCAAACAATATGGCAGCAAAGCTGACTCTGGAAATGGAAAAGAGAGGAACCACCCTGGAAGAACTGATGACTGTTATTGCAGGAAGACTGAGCAAGAAATGCTATAAAAACGGCGATATAGACGGCGGCATCTATGCATTAGGACCAGCAATGGGCCTGATCAACGATATTAAGCCAGTACAGCAGCTGATGGATGACATGGTAGCAGAAGCAGAAGAAGTGATCGGCGGATTAAAGGCTTCTATTTATTAATAAAAAGGTATAGAAGCAATAAAAGTAATAGAAGTAAAAGCAGAAGAATAAGAGCAGGATCAGAAGGGACTTAAGATGATGGCAGACGAGGCAAATTACAGACCTTTGGAAGGGGTTAAAGTATTGGAACTTTCCACAATGGTGGCAGCAGGCTCCTGTGGAAGAATGTTAGCAGACTGGGGTGCTACAGTTATTAAAGTAGAAGCTGAAAGCGGAGATATGTTCCGTAATTTCCCAAAAACATTTCTTGTACCATGCACTATGGATGAGAACCCCTTATTTGATAACCTGAATGCCGGAAAAAGAGGCATTGTATTAAATTTAAAGACACCGGAGGGAATGGAAGCCATGCATCGTCTTTTAGCTGAGGCAGATGTATTCCTGACCAATACCCGTGTAAAAGCATTAAAGAAACTGGGACTGGATTATGATTCCTTAAAGGATAAATATCCAAGGCTGATCGAGGCCAATATTTCCGGCTTTGGTGAAAAGGGACCAAAGAAGGACAATCCCGGATTTGATACGGTTGCATTCTGGGCAAGTAGTGGTTTTAATGCAGATATGATGGTAGAGGGACCTGGAAGTTATCCTGTATATAGTTCTGCAGGCCCTGGTGATATTGTCACAGCAATGGGATTATGCTATGCTATTACAGCTGCTCTTTATAAGCGTACCCAGACAGGAAAAGGCGACCGGGTAAGCTCATCTCTTTACGGAACAGCACTGTGGTGCTTCCATATTATGTCAGTTGCAACAGAAGAACGTTATGGATATCAGTATCCAAAGACCAGAGAGGTAAGCGCACCTACAGGCGCTCCTTTCAGGACAAAAGATAACCAGTGGGTCATGACTACTATTTTAAAGATCGAAGAGCAATGGCCGGTGCTGTGTAATGTATTAGGTGTTCCAGAACTGGGAACAGACCCAAGATACAACACAGCCCTGCGTCAGAGAGACCCGGAAGTGCGTAAATATCTTATGAAGCGCTTTGAAGAGATCTATGCAACTAAGACCGCAGACGAGTGGTGCAAGCTTCTGACAGAAGCAGACATTGTAAATGACAAACTGGCCCATTATAAGGATATGGAGCACAGCCAGCAGGCATGGGAAAATGAGTATATCCACGAAGTAACCTGCCCAAACGGCGGAAAATCCATTCTGGTACGCCCGGCTATGAGAAGTGACCGTATGGGTATACCAACCTGGAAGCGTGGGCCTATGTTAGGCGAACATACAGAAGAAGTTTTAAAAGAAATCGGTTATACAGATGAACAGATCAAAGCTATGGAAGAAAAGAAGGCGGCTGTTCAGATCGATACCACCCAGTTTAAACATCTGGATGAGGAAATGTAAAGAAGGGGATAAATAATGGAAGGGCAGTTTCGTTCCTTAATAGATATATTTAAAACAGGAAAAGAGCAGTATCCGGATAAAATCGCTATTATCATGGGGGAAGATACAAGGACATATAGAGATATCTTTGATAATGCAAAAAAAATTGCAGGTTTTGTGCTGAAAAAAGGGATAAAACCTCAGGATAAGGTGGCTGTCATCTCACAGAACCATGTAGATTATATTGAGACCGTTTTAGGCATCCTTATGACAGGCGCAGTGCCTGTAAATATCAACTGGCGTCTGGCTGCTCCGGAACTGCACCATCTTTTGCAGTTTAATGAAGTAAAATTAACCTTTTTTCGTTCCAAAGATGAAACTATCCGCGCAGAGATGGGTGAGCTGACAAAGGAGCTGTGCCAGTGTATTGATATGGACTGTATTACAGCGGTTCTTGAAGGCGTAGAGCCCTTAGAGCAGTTTGTCCAGCGCAAAGATGAAGATATTTTGATGCATCTGCATACCAGCGGTACTACCGGTATGCCAAAGACTGTCCGGTATACAAAAGGACAATATATGCGGGAGCTGACTACCTGTGTACATTCTCTTGGCTTTGATAAAGATACTGTATTTCAGCTGATGAGCCAGTTATTCCATTCTGCAAGTATTGGACCTTATTCCATTTTTGCCTGCGGCGGAACCATTGTACTGTTCCCGAAATTCTCACCCCAGGAATATTTAAAGAGTATTGAAAAACATCATGTTACAAGATTAAGTGCTATTCCAACTGTATTGACTGCGCTGCTTAACCAGCCGGATTTTGACAGCTATGACTTAAGCAGTATCCATACAATCAGCTATTCAACCTGTCCTATGCCGCCGGAATTGATCAAGCGTGCATTAAAGCATTTTAACTGTGGTTTCCAGCAGTCCTATGGAATGACAGAAATGGGTTCTATTGTCACTATGCTAACAGAAGAAGAGCATATTAAAGATAATATGCACTATCTGAATTCGGTAGGACGTCCGATCGAGGATCATAAGGTAAAGATCCTTGGAGATGACGGCAAAGAATGTGCCCCAGGTGAAACTGGTGAGATCGTAGTAACAGGTCCGGGCATGATGAAAGATTACTATAAGATGCCTGATGAAACAAAAGAAGTTATGATAGATGGCTGGTATCATACCCGTGATATGGGTTATCTGGATGAAAGTGGTTATCTTTATATCAGCGGACGAAAGAGTGACATGATCATCTCCGGCGGTGAAAATATTTTTCCGCTGGAAGTGGAAAATGTACTGCGTATGAATGAAGAGATCGCGGAAGTTTCTGTTCTTGGTGTTCCCGATGAATATTGGGGAGAATCCGTTCAGGCAGCAGTGGTCCTGCGTCCTGACAGTAAACTGACCCCGGAAGAGATCAGAACCTTTTGCCGCGGCAAGATCGCAGGCTACAAGATACCGAAAAAGGTATATGTATGGGATGGACTGCCGAAAAATACCACAGGAAAGGTTTGTAAGGCAGAGGTGTTGAAGAAGATTAAAGAAGAGAATTGAAGAAGATAAAAGGTAAGAATAAATACACGATAAGTTGTAGGATATTGGGTTGAAGTTATAAATAGCGGTACTGTGCAGATGATGAGAAAGTGTCTGTATGGTGCCGTTATTTTATATGCGAAATTAAAAAATGAATTAATTTGTAATTATTAAAATTAACATTGTGGCCGGACGGGAGTATATTGAAGATACATACAAGAAAAAGGGGGAGCCAAAACAATGAAAGAAAGATCAAAAATCCTGAACCTTATGATTGCTAAAACGGACAGAACAAACAGTGAACGCTGGCTTCCTCTTTGGATGCACTCTTATGACACAGCCGGTGTTATGGAGTATCTTTATCATAACTGGCTCCCATTGGCTGTTATAAAAGTGATCAGCAAAGATTTTGGGGAAGAGATGGGCTTGAAGGTATGCTTGTTTCTTGCATACATCCACGATGCGGGCAAGCTCTGTAGCCAATTTCAAAGCGGTGTTGCTGAGCAGGTAAGAGATATCCGGGAAAAATTGTTTCAGGAAGCTATTTCACTTGCTTCACCCAAAAATCTGACGAAAAAGATACCTCATTCCTTATGCGGGGAAGGTATTTTGAGAAAATATGGGGTACCGGTAGGAATTGCTGTGATCGTTGGCTCTCATCACGGCAGTACACCCGAGTATTATTCGGATATAGCGGAAGAAAATATAGAAACTTATGGAAAAGATGTATTTTTTGGACAGCAGAAAGATAAGTGGGAAAAAGTATGGAAAGAATGGCTTGAGGTGGAATTTTCTTCGGATTGCCTACACAGGCTACAGCAAACGGACTTTTTCCAAGGCTGATGAAGTGGGCGGAGCAGCAGTCAGAAAATGTAAAACTTGGTATACGTCTGGCACATGGAGCGGTTGAATTAAATGAGGATTATCAGCAGTTGATAAAAGGTTCTGCTTCATCAGTGGGAGAAGATGAGGAAAACAATCTGGTAGTACATAGTTGGTTTGAGGGTAGAAAAGTGGCACTTCTGGCTGATTTTGTGATCGGAACCATTGATCAGCTTCTGATGGCAGCTTTGATACAGCGCCATGTAATGCTGCGGCATCTGGGGCTGGCAGGAAAGGTGGTCATTATCGATGAAGCTCACTCATTTGAAATGTATATGGAGTCCTTTTTGAAAAGAGCATTAGAATGGCTGGGCACCTACCATGCTCCGGTAATCGTTTTATCAGCTACACTTCCTCAGAAACGTCGTTTTGATCTAATAAAAGCTTATTTAGGTAAAAAAGACATGGATGAGAATGCAGACTGGTGCAATACCGCAGGTTATCCTCTTTTTACCTGGACAAATGGTGAGCAGGTTTGCCAAAAACAGATGAGCCTGGGAGTCGAGAAAGATATTATTCAGGTCATCCGGAGTAAAGATGAAGAATGTATGGATATTCTGAAAAATTCTCTGAAAGATGGAGGTTGTGCTGGCATCATCTTAAACACAGTTGCAAGAGCGCAGGATTTTGCTCAAAAAATCTCTGAATGCTTTCCGGAATGTGAAATGATTCAAATGCATTCACAGTTTATTATATCGGATCGTGCAGAGATCGAAAGAGAAATTTTAAAACGTGCAGGAAAAAATTCAACACCAGAACAGAGAAATAAACTGATCATAGTGGGAACTCAGGTGTTAGAACAATCTCTTGATATTGATTTTGACGTGATGATTACAGATCTTTGTCCTATGGATCTGCTGCTTCAGAGAATTGGCCGTGAACATCGTCACAAGGGAAGAAAGAGACCATTGTGTCTGCAAAAAGCAAAATGTTATGTTTTAACAGAAACAAGGGTTGTTTATGATAAATGGCTGCTTCAGAGGACAGCAGACAAACTTCCAGAACACTTTTGCCTTCCAGATGATATTCCTGTTTATGTTCAGGATGTGTATGCAGAGCCGAACGAGGATAAGAAAAATGATTTGTGGGATGAGTATATGCGGCATTTAGAAAAGCTGGAAGAGGATGCGAAGCGGTTTCGAGTGGGAGAACCAGTTTGTGAGGAAGAAGATAATCTGGAATTTGATAGTATAAAAGGCTGGTTAAACAATACAAGTGCAGAATTAACAGATGCGGCAGCACTTGCATCTGTGCGTTCAGGATCACCATCCATCGAAGTACTTGTTTTACAGAAAAAAGGAGAAGATATCTGTTTTCTGCCATGGCAATATGAAGGAAAGTGTGTTCCTGCAGATAATATTCCATCAGAAGAAGAAACAAAGGAGATATTGAAACAAAGGCTGCGGCTGTCATCTATATTTTCAAAAGAATACAATTATAAAGAGGTATTACAGAAACTGAGAGATGATACAGACCAGTATTTTGCACAGTGGCAATATGCCCCAAAACTTCGGGAAGAACTGGTACTTTTATTGGATGAAAATTTTTATACAGAATTAAATGGATATGATCTGCATTATGATAAAAGGACCGGATTATCCAGCAGAGAGGAGGAGAAAAATTGAAAATACCGGAATTTAACCTGTTAGATGAAAAATGGATCCAGGTATTAAAAAATGATTGTTCTGAAGAACTGGTATCTTTACCGGAAGTATTGATCCATGCACATGAATACCGGGATCTCAGTGGAGACACACCAGAGCAGGACATGGCTGTTTTGCGATTGCTTCTGGCAGTATTACATACTGTGTTTTCAAGTGTTGACCAGGATGGACAGACAGACTGGATCGATTCACCAGTGAAAGCCAGAAAAAGATGGAGAGCTTTATGGGAGAAGAGATATTTTAAAGAAGATGTGATCCGTACATATCTGGAGCGGTTTCACGAACGTTTCTGGTTGTTCCATGATCAATATCCATTCTGGCAGATACCGGAAGCGGCTGTGGGAACGGAATATACGGTTGCAAAATTAAATGGTGAACTTTCTGAAAGTGGAAACAAAGTACGTCTTTTTCCATTATGTAATGGCATCAGAAAGCAGGAAATGGAATATGCAGCAGCAGCCAGGTGGCTTTTATATGTAAATGCCTATGATGATACTTCTGCAAAGCCAAAAGGAAAAGGCCTTCCGTCTCCAGGAGTTGGATGGCCGGGAAAGCTGGGATTGATCGCTGCAGTTGGAGATAACCTTTTTCAGACGCTTATGTTAAATCTTACCTTTTTAAAAGATGGAAGAAGTCTTTGGGAGGGGGAAGACAGACCGGTATGGGAGAGGGAACCATCTAAAAAAGAGAGACAGGAAATTGCAGTTCCTGACAATCTGGCAGAGCTTCTTACTTTGCAGTCAAGACGGCTTTTATTAAAACGAGATCATAATAAAGTGGTTGGATATTATTTGCTGGGAGGAGATTTCTTCGACAAAAACCTGGCATATGCAGAACAGATGACTGTGTGGAGAGAAGTAAAAGAAAAGGATCGAAAATTTTTTACTCCACGCAGACATGATCCTTCCAGACAAATGTGGCGGGATTTCGGAAGTATATTTGTGGAATCGGGAGCAAATGTACGAAAGCCGGGAGTTGTCAGCTGGTATGATACTATAGCAACAGAAATGCAGTGGAAAATGAGACCGATCCGTTTCAGGATCGCTTCTGTACAATATGGTGATAAAGATTTTTTTGTGAATGATACATTTAATGATTCACTGGCCTTTCAAGGGGAATTGCTTTTACAGATGAGCCGCCCGTGGCAGACCAGGATACTGGACGAGATCAATAAATGTGAAGAAGTAGCCGGGGCTATTGGGACACTGGAAGGAAATCTTGCCAGGGCAGAAGGCAGAGATGCAGATATTGTCTATGCAAAGGAAGTATTTTACGACCGGATCGACCAACCGTTTAGACGATGGCTTATGGAAATCGTACCAGAAACAGATGACATATCAGAAGTTTGTGAAAAACTGGACGAGATTATCCAAAAGAGTGGGAAAGAACTGGGAGAAGAAATGGTTTCAAATGCAGGAGAAACTGCTTTTGTGGGAAGAACCAAAGAGGATGTGTATTATGCTTCACCAGAAGCGTATAACTGGTTTCTTGGAAAATTGTATAAAATTTATCACTGACAGGAGGTGAATGGAATGGAGAATGGAAATCCAATTGAACAGATCAAAGGATTTGCAGAAAAGAAACTTTATGCATTAAGAGAAAATCCAGATGAGAGCGGAACCAGGGCATATCTGGCAAAGATGCGAAAGGGAGTTGGAAAAGTACCTGGCGCAGATCCAGAACTTTGGGGGATCTTATTTGAAGACTTGCCAGAAGAATTAACGGGCAGAGGAAATACACCTGGACGGGCAGAACTGGCATTGTATGCGGCGCTTACACTGTATGCGATCCATCAGCAAAGTCGCTCTTTAAAAGAAGAAAATGCACATCAGCGAGGAATCGGCTTTGGACGGGCAGCAGGAGAAATGGTAGCAAAAGAACCAGATTCGTTAAAAGCAGTACGCAGAAGATTTAATGCGGCAGCGGTATCATCAGATCTGACAGAATTAGCATGGCATATGAAAGGAATGGTGCAGTTATTCAGGCAAAAGGAAATTTGTCTGGATTATGTGCAGTTAGCAGTTGACTTTTATTTATATCAGGATTTAGAAAAGATACCTGAGATCCGATTAAAATGGGGAAGAGATTTTTACAGATATTGTAATGCAAAAGCAGAAAAAGAGGAGGAGAAGGAAAATGAATGAAAAAAGATTATATGTGGATCTGCATGTGGTACAGACAGTTCCGCCAAGCTGCATAAACAGAGATGATACGGGAAGTCCTAAAACAGCAGTATATGGTGGTACTACAAGAGCCAGAGTTTCTTCCCAGGCATGGAAACGTGCTATGAGACAATATTTTTTTCAGATGTTCCATGAACAAAATATAGGGAACAGAACTAAGAAAGTGATTGAAATGGTGGCAGAGGAGATACGTTTACAGGCTCCAGATGAAGCAAATACGGAAAAGAAAGCTGCAGAGGCACTTAAAAATGCAGGGATCAAGATTAATGATAAAACCGGAGAGAGCGATGCACTTCTGTTTATGAGTAAAGGACAGGCAAAGGCACTGGCACAGCTGATCATATCTGGAAATGCAGATAAAAAGGCTTATAAAGAAGCAATGCAGAAAGAGCCTTCCTATGACATGGCTTTATTTGGAAGAATGGTAGCTAGTGATCCTTCTTTAAATTACGATGCAGCAGCACAGGTTGCACACAGTATTTCTACCCATACGATCCACAATGAGTACGATTATTTTACAGCAGTAGACGACTGTGCGCCAGAAGATAATGCAGGTGCAGGTCATCTTGGAACAGTGGAATTTAATTCATTTACCATGTACCGCTATGCAACCGTAAATGTAATGGAGCTATACCGGCATCTTGGAAAATATACTGCAGAGGTTGTAGAAGGGTTTATAAAAGCGTTTATCTGTTCTATGCCTACAGGGAAACAGAATACATTTGCAAACCGTACATTGCCGGATGCAGTATATATTACAGTAAGAAAGGATCAGCCTTTAAATCTTTGCGGAGCTTTTGAACGTCCGGTTTTAAGCAACTGCGGCTATGCAGACAAGTCAGTGGAAGCAATGATCACATATGCGAAAAAAGTATATGGTAATTATGCAGATGAACCGGAAAAAGCATTGGGAATCGGTGATCAGCTGGAGGAAGCCGCAGAAGTTATGTCTTTAAAACAGCTTTTAGAAAGTGTAAAGACAGAGATCCAGGTGCAGTTAGAGGATGGAGGAAAAGAATGAGTACATTGTTACTTCGCTTCGCAGGACCTGTCCAGTCATGGGGGATCAACTCAAAATTTGAAGTCCGCCGGACGGAAAATGCACCTTCAAAAAGTGGAGTGACAGGACTGTTAGCAGCAGCTTTGGGGATTCGGAGAAATGAAGATATCAGCAGTTTAAACAAGCTGAGACTGGGAGTCAGGACAGACCAGGAAGGAAGACTTTTGAAAGATTTTCATACGGCTCACAGTGAAAAAAACTCATATATAACCACAAGGTATTACCTGTCAGATGCTATTTTTTTAGTTGGTTTAGAGTGCGGAGATGAGATTTTTCTGCGAAAACTGGAATATGCCCTGAAGCATCCGGCATTTCCACTTTTTCTGGGAAGACGGTCCTGTCCGCCGGAAGCTGGTATGGTTTTGGGAATACGGGATCTGTCGTTGGAAAAAGCACTGGAAGAAGAGCCGTGGCAGGGACCTGAGTGGAAAAAGAAAAAAATGCCTTCTAAACTTTCGATGTTTATAGAATGTGCGCCAGATGATCCTACAGGCTGTATGGTAAAAGATAAGGCAGAATCTTTTGATCCGTATTATAGAAAGTATGGTTACAGAAGGCTGAAACGTGCAGAAATAAAAGTAGCTTCAGATGAAGTGGTTTCAGAAAAAATGACTTCAGGTAAAAATCCGGATATTATAAGAGAACATGATGCCATGGGAGAATTGTGAGGTGATGAAAATATGTATTTGACCAGAATGGAATTAAATACAAGAAATATGGATACCATACGTCTTCTGGGCTCACAGGAGAAAATCCATGGAATGGTCGAAAGTGGATTTTCAGGAGAAAGAAAAAGAAATCTGTGGAGACTTGAGTCTCTGGGAGACAGGCTGTATTTGCTGATATTAAGCCCTGACAGACCGGATCTTAGCAGTGGAGTCCGTCGGTATGGTTTTCCAGATGATGAAAACGCCTATCAGACAAAAGATTATACGCCACTTCTGGGACGGGTAAAAAATGATACCTGGTGGCATTTTAAGCTGGTGGCAAATCCCACGAAAAGTGTTGTAAGTACGCAGGGAGAACGGGGACATGTAAAGGCCCATTGTTCTCTTAAGTACCAGGAAGAATGGCTTCTTAACAGGTCACAAAAACATGGTTTTGAACTGCTGCCGGAAAATTTTCAGATCATTCAGAGAAGCTGGCATATTTTCAGAAAAGGAAAAGAACAGGGAAAGAACCGGGTCAGCATAAAAGGAGTGACTTACGAAGGAATCCTGAAGGTTTGCGATGAAGACAAATTTAAAGAGCTTCTGGTAACTGGTATTGGAAGAGGAAAGGCCTATGGAATGGGACTGCTTACGATCGTTCATGTATAAAATTGACGATGGAGCTGTTCTTGGATTTTCTTTTGAAGCAAACAGCAAAATAAGGAGAAGCATATGAATGAAATGCCGGGAATGATCCGGCCTGAGTTGCAGGCATTGCCTCAGATCAGGGACAGGATGACATTTCTGTATTTTGAACATTGTAAATTGAACCGCCAGGACAGTGCAATCACCGTTAAGGATGAGCAGGGGATCATCCATATTCCTGCAGCATCTATTTCGGTACTGCTTTTAGGACCGGGAACGACGGTGTCCCATCGGGCTATGGAACTGATCGGAGATGCGGGGGTCAGTGTAGTCTGGGTAGGAGAACATGGTGTCAGGTATTATGCAGGTGGACGGCCTCTTACCCACAGGTCCGCTTTTTTGGTCCGACAGGCGCAGTGTGTAAGTAATCAGAGAAAACACCTTATGATCGTAAGAAAAATGTATCAATTGCGTTTTCCGGAAGAAGATTCTTCTAAAATGACGCTTCAGCAGCTACGTGGAAGAGAAGGAAGCAGAGTAAGATCTGTTTATCGGAAATATGCGAAAGAGTATGATGTGAAATGGAACGGAAGAGATTATGATCCAGAGCATTTTGAAACAGGAGATCCGGTAAATCAGGCGTTATCAGCAGGATGTGCCTGTTTGTATGGTCTGGCTCATGCGGTGATATTTGCACTTGGTCTGTCACCGGGACTTGGTTTTATCCATGTTGGACATGACTGTTCTTTTGTATATGATATTGCAGATCTGTATAAATCAGAGGTGGTTATCCCTGTTGCCTTTCAGGTGGCATCAGAAGAGCCAGAAGACCTTCCGGGGATCGTCCGCAGGAAAGTCAGAGATGTGATGACTGAAAAGCATATATTGGAACGTATGGTAAAAGATATCCGCTGGTTGTTTCAAGATGAGGATGAAGAGAAGGAAGATAGAGGAAAAGAAGATACAGGAGAAGCAGTTTATTTATGGGATGATAAGGAAGGAACTGTCGGAAATGGACGTTCATATGGGCAGGGGGAATGGGAATGATCGTGATCATGCTATCTGACTGTCCACCAAAAGTCCGCGGCGATCTGTCTAAATGGCTGTGCGAGATCAATACTGGTGTATTTGTAGGAAATGTAAGCAGCAGAGTAAGAGAGGAAGTCTGGCAGCGTATTTGTGAAAACATAAAATCCGGACAGGCGACCATGGTCTTTAGCGCACCGGGCGAGCAGAAAATGGATTTTCGTGTGCATAATACAACCTGGGAACCGGTTGATCTTGACGGAATAAAGCTGATGAGAAGACCGCTTCCGGCTGCCAGGAAATCTGATGGAGCAGAAAAGGAAGAACAAAGGCATCAGGGAGCTAAAAGCCGGGCAGAACAGCTGTATATGGCAGAACGGATGGCTAAAGCTCGTGCTAAGAAGCAGTTTCAGGAAGGTTATGTAGTACTTGATATAGAAACGACAGGTACATTACTGGAAAAAGATGAGATAATAGAAATTGGTGCGTTAAAGGTAGAGTCAGGAGCCGTGACGGAAGAATTTTCCATGCTCACCAGGATAAATGGCGAAATCCCAGTAGAGATTCAAAAGCTGACTGGTATTACAGAACAGGAATTGCAAAGTATGGGAAGACCGTTGGAAGAGGTTCTGGAAAAATTATTTGAATTTGCCGGGAACAGGATCATAGTAGGACATAATGTTGCGTTTGACTATAATTTTATTCGCGCTGCCTGTAGGAAAATGAAACTGGAAATGAGGTTGGGAACCGCTTCCAGAGATACACTGGCATTGTCGCGAAGAAAGATAAAAGGGGTGGGAAGTTATCAGTTAGAGGCGTTGATGAAACATTTAGGGTATGAAGTTTCAAATGCGCATAGGGCGTTGGCAGACTGTTATCTTACATGGCAGCTGTATCAGAAGTTAAATGAAATGTGAGGATGGGGACTTGAAAAAGTGAGGAAATATAAGGGTTCTTTTAGTGTATTCCCCGCGTGAGCGGGGGTGAACCTAAAACCGTGGGACACACGGGGATAGCTCGCTTATGCTTTGCCCTATCGGGCAATCGAACGAGAAGCCCCCACTTCAAGCGCTAGCTAAGTGGTGGGAGTATGTCACCAAAGAAAACACAATTTTCACTTTCAATGTCATGATGCCGGGGTCAAAAGCCCCAACCATAGAACCTTGAAAATTTAATATTTTACAGTAAATAAAAGCAATTCAGCCTTTCATGAGTTATATTAGTAGTAGCTTCTGAAAGGTGGTACATCCTATGTCTTTTAAAACAAATGATTGCCAACAGTTATCATTAGATGATAGTTTTATGACTCTTACCGAGCGTGAAAGAAAAGCTTTGGAAAAATCTTGGGCGAAGATCTTCGCCGATGAAATTTTTCCGGCGATAGATGAAGAGCGCTTTTCTGTTTTGTACAGTAATAAAGCATCCAGACCCAACGCACCTGTAAATGTTATTATTGGTGCCCTCATTATCAAGGAACTTTTTGATTATTCCGATGATGAGATTGTTGAAAATCTTATGCTTGATCTTCATCTGCAGTATGCTTTGCATACCACAAGCTTTGCGGAACAGCCAATATCAGACAAAACCCTGAGTCGTTTCCGCAAAAGATGTTACGATTATGAGACACTTCATGGTGTGGATTTATACCACGATTGCGTCAAAGATCTCAGCGGTAAAATCGCAAAGATAATGAAACTGAATGGACGCATACGCCGTATGGATTCCATTATGATAGAATCTAACATTCGTTTTTTGAGCCGCATGGAACTGATTTATACCTGCATATCAAAACTGATTGTTTATCTTACAAAAAATGCTCCGGACAAGGTTTCCGAACAGATGAAACATTATGCGGATCCGAATGATTATAACCGTATCTTTTATCATCAGAGAAATGATGACATGGATGCAATTATACAGACTTTACTGACAGACAGTGAGTTTCTGCTGGAAGTTTGTAAAACAGATTTCGAAGAGGTAACAGAATATCAGATTTTTGTCAGATGCCTTTCAGACCAGACAGTTGTTGAAAATGAAAAACGTCGTCTAAGGACGAAGGAAGATGGAACCATGAATTCATTGGCACTTCAAAATCCGTCCGATCCGGATGCCACATACAGAAATAAATCTGGCAAGCTATACAGAGGCTATGCTGCCAACATTGAAGAAACCGTAGGTAAAAACGGTTCTGTAGTGACGGATTATCAATATGATAAAAATACACATACCGACAGCCTTTTTCTTCAAGAATCTCTTTCCGCAATGGAAAAATTTGAAGAAGAAATCATTCTGATTACAGATGGCGGTTATGACGGACAGGATAACATTGCTCTTGCAAAAGAGAAAAATGTCAGGCTGGTAACAACGGCACTGATTGGTAAAGAAGCTCCGGATGCTCTGGCAGATTTTGAATTTAATGAAGATGGAACCCGGCTGTTGAAATGTGCTGCAGGTCATGAGCCTGTGAGCCAGAGTTTTACAAAAATCACAAGGCAGTGCAGAGTTTCATTTGACCGTAATCATTGCGCAGGCTGTCCATATCAGGAGCAGTGCCGTCCCAAAATTTATAAAAAAGTTGTCACTTTTATTACCTCAAAAAATGCATCCAACAGAGCAAAAAGCCAAAGATATATGCAAAGCGAGGAATTTAGCCACTTAGCAAGGCTGAGAAATGGTGTGGAAACCATTCCAGCCAATATCCGAAAGAATTACCACCTTGACAAACTTCCAAGAGGTAAACAACGAGGTAAATTCTTCTTCGGAAGCAAAATAGCAGCTTTAAATTTCAGGAAACTCTTCGGATTCCGAAAGGGTCTGGGAAACTATGCACAAAATCCGGTATTAGCTTAAATATAAGCCGGAGGTACCCCTTTGATTCTGATTCAATGAAGCTTCTTATGACTAATCTACTGTGAAATATTAAATTTTCAAGGTTCTTGCAAAGGGCAGACATAGAAAAAACTATGTTTTGACCCCGGCATCATGACATTATGGCTGAACTGTAACTTTTCGATACTATTTTATTGATTAAGGACTTGACTTTTTGCAAAAAGAATATTAAAATTTTAACAAATATAATTGTTTTAATAACTATTATATAAAACATTAAAATTATTTTGTTTGTGCATTTCTAAAATGGATGTAAGGAGGTAATGTTTATGTTAGACCATTTGTTTTCTCCCATTACTATTAATGGGAAAACATTGAAAAACAGATGTGTAGTTACACCAATGCTAATGAATTTTTGTGAAGAAGATGGTACTTGCACAGAACGCTATGCCGCATATATGGAGGCAAAAGCAAAGGGCGGTTATGGCATGATTTGTACAGAAAATATCGCTGTGACAGAAGTTGCAAAAGGCTACCAGTGGATTCCTGGATTATGGAAAGACGAACATATTCCTGGGTTTAAAAATATGACGGATAGAATGCACAAATATGGTACTGTTGTGATTGCGCAATTGAATCACCCTGGCAGACAGTCATCAGAGAAGTTTGCTCATAAGCAGTCGTGGGCACCTTCTGCTATACCTGATCCCTACCATAATCAAGAAATTCCACATGAAATGACAATTGAAGAAATTCATAAAACGGTTCAGGATTTTGGAGATGCTGCTTTACGAGCAAAAAAAGCTGGTTTTGATGGGATTGAGCTTCACGGAGCTCATGGTTACATGATTCCTCAGTTTTTATCAATGTACACAAACAAAAGAGTAGATGAATATGGTGGAGACTTATTCAATAGAATGAGATTCTTAATGGAAATCATATCTGATGTAAGGGAAAAATGTGGCAAAGATTTTATTGTTGGATATCGTTTTTCTGCTGATGAACGTGTGACAGGTGGTTTGACGATAGAGGATACAAAAGCAATTGTTCCATATGTTGAAAAGGCTGGTGTAGATTATTTGAGTGTATCTATTGCAGTGAATGCCAGTGATGATCAAATGATCCCTTCTATGTATTATCGTCATGGATATCAGACACATTATGCAGAAGAAATCAAAAGTATGGTACATATTCCTGTAATTACCGTTGGGCGTATTAATGACACTAGAATTGCTGATAGTATTTTGGCTTCGGGGAAAGCTGATTTAATTGGTATGGCAAGACAGTCTTTGGCTGATCCAGATACTATTATCAAGGCAAAGGAAGGGCGTTTTGAGGATATCCGAAAATGTGTTGCTTGTCTGCATGGTTGTGTAGGTCACATTGACACTGGGCTTCCGGGTTCTTGTGAACTAAACCCTTTGATTGGTCATGAAAGCGATCCGGAATATGCTACTATCCCTGCTGAAACACCCAAAAAAGTTATGGTAATCGGGGCTGGACCTGCTGGTATGGAGGCAGCTATTGCTGCTGCAAAATGTGGACATAATGTAACTGTTTATGACAAAGAGAAATGGGCTGGTGGACAGTACAGGATTGCGTCTATTCCACCGGGAAAGGGCGAGATTACAGCATTTTTGTGTTGGCAGATGCATGAACTAAAAAAACTAAATGTTCCTGTTGTTTTGCAAACCGAAGTAACAAAAGAAATGGTTTTGCGAGAAAGACCTGATGTCGTTATCGCAGCAACTGGTGTTGTTCCAATTATTCCAAGAAAGATTCCAGGTATTGTTGAAAATAAAAATGTTGTTATTAGCCAAGATGTATTACTTGGAAATGTGAACACAGGAGATAGATGTGTTGTTATTGGTGGTGGTTTAGTTGGCGCAGAAACGGCAAACCATCTTGCATCTTTATTCAAAAAGGTAACTGTAGTGGAAATGAAAGATGGTATTGCTATGGACGAAGGTCCCGCACCTCGAAAAGATTTGCTTCGTGATATGCAGAATAATGGTGTAAGATTTTGCACCGAAACTTCTGTACAGGAAGTTACAGACCATTCAGTTATTGTTTCTGGGAAAGTTAATGAAGAGTTAAAGCCAGGATTGGCTGGTGCAGCAATCGGAGAGGGATATTTGGTTGGACACCATCTGTAATTTAACTAGCTACTGATCCCAAAGAGGAACAGATATAGTAACTATTTTATAAAGTTAATTTATGAAGGAGGATGCAAAATGAAAAATGATTTTTCAAATGAATGCGGACTGGGTTTTGAAAACATGAAAACATTGGAGGAAAGAATTACAAGAATTGAAGATATCATTGCAATTCATGACCTGAAGGCAAGATATGGAAGAATGTGTAATGATGACCACAACTATAATCTGATCGATACCATTTTTGCACCTAATATTAAATGGGAAGGTGATCCTGACGATCCTTGGGGTGCAGCAGAAGGTAGAGAGGCATTTATCAAATTATTCAAGGGATTCCAAAAGCAGATGGACGGTAGATGTCTGGGACATAATATCACAAATGGATGCATTACTTTTATTGACAATACACATGCAAAAGGTCATTGGCATTTATTTGGTGCTTATAGAAGCGGTGATGAATCCAAGGGACAGGGCACTGGCTTTTTGGAACAGGGCTATTATGATGATGATTATGTAAAAATTGATGGAAAATGGTATATTGAAACTTTGAGATTTAAGGATAATCTGGTGGCAGATCCTAGTGTGGGTTGGAAAGACAAGTTGATTCAGGAATTTTGATTTGAACTTTATTTCAGTATGAATGGAGAGGGAGGCATTAAAATACCTCCCTCTTATAACAGGTGGAGACGTATATGAAGAAATATAGTATTCTTAATTTAATCGCAGTACTAGTTGTATCTTTTGTAGCATGGATATATTGTATTGCAATAGCTGTATTAGGTTTGATTTATCAATTTTATCCAGGACAGGATAATATGTCTATTCTAATTGGTACATTACCCACGGTCGTTACTATGATTACAGCCTTTTCGGGTCCTTTTTTAATGAAAAAATTGACAAGAAAAGGTGCAGTTATAATCAGTTTAGCAATTTCTTTAGTTTGCGGATTGACAATATTATGGATGGATATGTCTTTGATAGGCGTTATTCTTTGTTCTGCCTTGCTCGGAATTGCAGCGGGGTTAATCCCTGCCGCAAATGCTTCAATTGTGACGATTGTTGCACCAACTTCCATAAAAGATAAAGTTATAGGTTGGCATAATGCCATAATGATGCTAGGAATGTCTGCATTTACATTGTTGGCAGGTATATTTGCAAAGAATGGAGATTTTCGCCAGGGGTATAAGGTGGTTTTTATTTTAATTCCTGTACTTATAATTACTGTGTTTTTGTATCCTAACGTAGATAAAAATGATTTGACGGAAACAACTTCTGTACAAAAGGAGAATAAGAACGCTCATAATGGTGAGAAAATGCCAGGTTATGTTTTGATATTTTTCATCCTCTATTTGGTAGGGGCAGTTTTTTGGAATGCGTGGTTTGTAAATTATTCAGACTATATTATTAATGAAGCAGCAATAGGGGATGCTAGTGTAGCAGGTATGGTTGGTTCCTTAAGTTCTTTAGCTGGATGTATTGCTGGTTTTTTTGTATCTTATTGGATCAAAGGAACAAAATATTTAAGTATGCCGTTGGCATTTATTCTGACAGGAGCAACAATGTTGTTACCTGGCTTAACACAAAATGTAGTAGGATGTTATGCTGGAGGCTTCTTCTGTCAGTTGTTCAATTTGTTTTTGGTTTCTGGCTTAACCACATATACAGGATTAGCAACGGATGGAAAGCCGTATGCCACTTTGGCTTTGTCTCTCATAACTATTGCTGAAGGTGCGGGTGTATTTTTATGTGGTTATATACTGCCTGCAATGGCAAAATTGTTGGGTGGTGGATCGGGTGCAAATTTGACAGTTGGATCTATTGCTTTAATTATTATAGGTATTATTACAATCTTCTTTATGAAACCAATTCATAATAAAGTATATGACGAAATAAAGTAAGAACAAATAAAAGGGGTATAAATATCTAAAAAATGATTTTGCACAAACAAAGGAATCGTCATACGATGTTTTTATGATTATAATGAAAACAAATGTAGAGACTCCTTTGTTTGTGTGTTTTTCATTGAAAAATTATTTACTGGAGGTGTAGTATGAGAAGCGGTAAACCTGATCCAAATGGGAAATTACCTTTGAAAGACAAAATAATCTATTCCAGTTGTATTGGACTAGGTGTAAATATGGCTCCTATTGTATTCAGCTATTATCTTACATATTTTTATACAGATGTTTTAGAGATTTTGCCGCCGATTGCTAGTTTTATTTTATTAGGTTCAAGGATTTTTGATACAATAACGGACCTCATTATGGGAATAACCATTGATCGAATAACGTTAAAAAGCGGAAAGTATAGAGGGTGGTTGAAGATAGCCAGTGTTCCTATGTTTGTGGGGCTTGTACTGATTTTTGCTCCGATTTCCGAGATGAGTGATAGATTCAAGATTTTTTGGGCAATTTTAACATATGGAACGTACGGAGCAATTTGGAATACTATGGCATATGGTCCATCAAATGCAATGCTAGTGAATATGACACAAAATGTAAAAGAGCGCGCATTTATTGTTGGTTTTCGAGAAGTATTTTATAATATAGGGGTTGTGATCGTTGCTTCGTTATTTATGCCTATGGTAAACTCATTTGGGAAGGGTAACGAAGGTATGGGGTTTTTCTTTGCAGCTATGGTTGCAGGAGCTGTAGCATTACTTGCGCAGATATTTAATTTGATTATCCAGCGGAAATATGAATTGGATGAGGATGGTAATCCACTTCAAATTGGCGTTACAGAAGATAAGGGAAAATCGAAATGTTCTATGTTTTCTGAGATCATGTATTTAAGGCAAAATAAACCTGCCATATTAATATTGATTGGTATTTTTGCCATGAATATTCTGATGACTATAAAGGGAAGTTTGATGATTTATGTGTTTAAGTATTATTTTGCCAAGGAGAATTTTTATTCTCTAGCAATGGCATTTTTTACAATTTCTGCTATAATGGGAGCATTATTCATACAATTTTTTGTCCGGTGGTTTAGAGGAAGCAACCAGGCGTTTCAAGTTATATTGATCGCCAATATTGTGGTAAACATTATGTATTTTTTAATGTGTAGGATAATGGGACGTGAGAATGCAAGCGTTTCTATCCAGTTTCAATCTCTTTTTATGATTTTTTGCGTCTGTGGTTTTTTGCAGGGGGCGCATTATGGATTTCCGAATCTATTGCTACCCAGTACTATAGACTATGGATATAAGAAAACAGGAAGATTACAGGTGGGGCTAATCAATGGGATCAATTCCCTTTGTATTTCCTTAGCTAGTGCGATTGGTGGTTTTTTGACTGCACAGATGCTTTCCGCAATAGGCTATGTTCCGAATATTATGCAATCAGAAAGTACACTACAGGGGATTCTAGTTGTATCAACATTGCTACCAGTGGTACTAATGGCTTTTCAATTGATTCTACAAATGATTTTAAGAAGATATAGAGAAGTTTTTTAGTTTTTATTAGATCTTAAAATTACTGTGTTAATGAAGTGTGGTTTCTTGTGAGGAAATAAATATTCTTTAGTAATAATGTAGTATATTGTGTTTCTCTGTAAGAATGAAACATGAGATCCAATGGTGCGTTTCATTTTGCATAAGCTTTTTTGAATAGATTAGGAAAGTTCTAAGTCAGGGGCTCAAAATCAAGAGCTTGATATGAACTTCAAGCCCCTGATTTAGTACTTTCCTTTTGAACCAAGTCGCACATGCGGACCTCTTATGCCGTTTTAATGATGAGCAGATTCGTAGATTTGCTACGGTTACTATGGTGAATTCAAATTCAATGCTGTTGTGAGTGCTGAATGAATAAACCCAACTATTGATTTTCGGGTACAACAACCAGACCACCTTTATTCAGGCGGCTTTTTGAATGGATTTTTCAGTTTGTCAAGGTGTGATGGGTTGAATAAGCATTTAGTGATACCCCACGATAAATCTGAACTTTGCATCAAAGTTACACTAAAGCCTTTTTAGCACCTTTCGGTGCCAAGGCTGTATAGCATTAGACATCTAAAAATGTCATTAATTATTGGAACCTTTTGGGAAATTCTGTTTTAATTTCAATGGCTTTATAATACATTCCATCCAAATAACATGTCTCTGGGTTTTCTAGGATTCGAAAAGACGGAATTATCTTTTCCGGTAATTTTTTCATAGAAATCTGCCTAATTTCCTCCAGTACTTTTGCATCAAAAACATTTCCAGCATACACAATTTCATTTGGATTTAATATAGTGATTAAAGCAATTACAGAATCTGCTACATACTTTGCAGCATCATTTGTTGTAACCTTTTTTATCAATTCTTCACGATCAATATCAAAAGACATATAGCCTGTCATACCAGCAAAACCATTTCTTCCATTTAAAATAATATTTTCAACAACAGATGCTGTGCCTGGTAAAACATTCTTTACAGCATAAACCAATGATAGGGTTTCCGTTGAATAGCCGCTCCGTTTATATTCTCCATATACACGGAACTGACAATCATACGCAATGTAAAGAGGTACGTTTGTTACAGATGCTATTTTCTTTTCCAATGGTATACCTTCCAATTCTGGAATATCTGACATAAATACTACCCCCTCATCGATAATACCGCATATACCAATAATAATACAGTTAATATTGGTATATTGTTCTATCAATTCTAAAATAGTATGTATAACAGTCTGTTCATCCAATTTATTATACTGTTTTGTTTCCTTAAAAAGCTGTTTTCCAAGCATCGAAAGAATATCGCAATGTAAATACCGGATTTCATCTGAAGAAATGTCAATTCTCAAGCAAAGAATACTCTCGAACTGTTCATTGATTCGATAAACAATAGACCCCCTTCCAACGCCATTTAAATGTCTTTTTTCCCCAATGATTTCTCCTGTATTAGCCAATTCATTTAATAATGTATTACTTGTAGCTACACTAAAACCAGTAGCTTTTGCCACACTTAATTTCGTAAATTCTCCTCCACGCCACATTAAAGTACGAATTCTATTTATATTAATTTTTCTTACATCTGATGAATCTATCATGCTATTAAACCCTTTCACTAAGTATGTTTTTCTATAATTATACCGGCTCAATCACAAATTGAACTAAGTCGCTGCGCGACGGCCTGCCAAGGTTGTTGCGCAGCTTTTTCTTTCTCAAATAAAAAAGCAGCGACAAGATGGCGTAAATGAGATATTATTTAATCACCACAAAAAACTTTATCACAATCGCCAACGACACTGTTTATGAGAAGATTAACACGAATTCCTCTTTTATTCAAGATAAAATTCGATATTCATGCGCCTCCCTGATTGTAGTTGCTTCACAGATTACTACAATTACGGAGGTTTTTATGTACGAAGAATACTTTAATAAGCTGAAAGAAGAATGTCTGATTCGAAACCGGGCCGAAAACCCTGCGGGCGGCCCAGAAAAATCCGGAAAATTACCGGAACATCCTGGTGCGTGTAGCCGGATACTTACAGATTCCTGTGGGTAACCGAGTTCCCGTTACTGGAGTACTCCGAGGAGCAGGGCCGTTTCGTGGCTATGCATCACCCATTCACCATGCCGATGGACGAAGACTGGCACTTAATCGATTCCGATCCGGGCGCAGTACGTATTAAACGGTACCGAGATCGGCGGTGGTTCTGTTCGTATCCACCAGAGCGACATCCAGTCCAAGATGTTCGAGGTACTGGGCTTCACTCCGGAGAAGGCACAGGAGCAGTTCGGCTTTCTGCTTGAAGCATTCAAGTACGGAGTTCCGCCGCACGCTGGTCTGGCATACGGCCTTGACCGTGTGGTAATGCTCATGGGCGGCTGCGACAGCATCCGTGAAGTCATCGCCTTCCCGAAGGTAAAGGATGCCTCCTGCCTGATGACCGAGGCTCCGACTCCGGTAGATCCGAAGCAGTTAGAAGAACTTGGCATCGAGGTATGCGAAGAGGCCGCAGAGTATTCCCCGCGTGAGCGGGGGTGAACCATAAGGAACACTTCTGCGCCTTCAGCCTCTAAAGTATTCCCCGCGTGAGCGGGGGTGAACCTCAGAGTTGCGCTAACATAATGAAAATTATAGCGTATTCCCCGCGTGAGCGGGGGTGAACCCATTATGGAAGGAAAATAAAGCTAATATGGCTAGTATTCCCCGCGTGAGCGGGGGTGAACCTAGTAGCAAAAGTAGGCGAAAAATCAATATTACGTATTCCCTGCGTGAGCGGGGGTGAACCCTGACTGGGGAAAAGACATACAATCTAAGCTTTGTATTCCCCGCGTGAGCGGGGGTGAACCTTCCATGGCCACGGACGGTTTCTCTGCAATGAAGTATTCCCCGCGTGAGCGGGGATGAACCCATGAACGGAGGTGGAGAAAATATGGAACAGGGGTATTCCTTGTATAAGCGGGGGTAAAATTAAATCAGCCTCAACTCTTGACAAAACATATGTTTGCTGTTAATGTATAAATACAAGGAGGGGGATGCTATGGATAATATGGAAATGGTAGAAGCTATGCAGGATATGTTTATAACATATTTAAAACCAATACAGGAAAAAATTGAGATATTGGGGCTTCAGAATAAGGTTATCCAGAATAAATTGGACAATATGGATTTGCGATTAGCAAGTCTGGAATATCAGGTAAAGAAAGGTTTTAATAGAATGGACCAGGATATTGAAACATTGGTTGATGTTATGGAAGCAAAAGATATATTACCGAAAGTTAATTGATTTTCTTTTCTATTTGATTAAATATGTGTTAAAATAAAGTATTCCCTGCACTAGCAGGGGTGATCCGTAATTAGTTATGATCAAGATAGTGTTCCCTGCATAAGCGGGGGTAAATTAAAAAAAGTATTTCCAGGGGCTATTTCCAGGCACTGTCCTTGGCGCTGATATTTACCAGCGTTAAAATTTAGTTAAGATTTTAAGGACGAAACGGTAAGGGGTTCTGCCGGACTCCTCAAATTGACAAAAAACATGACAGATGATTAAATTCAGACAGCAAAGGAAGCGGGGATACACATCATGGCAAAGAGGATAAAAATACGGAAAGTAAGTGCGTGGACATTATAGGTAACGCTTGTACTGGCGGTATTGTTTGCAGTGGGAAAAAGAGTTTAAGATCCTGCGGATGACCACAGAGCAGTATATTGCCTGTGAAAGGGCGGCGAAGCAGCTGCAGGATGGTGAGGTTCCTATGAAAAACTTCCCCATATCTATGAAACCGGCATTTCGAAGCATTGATTATGTCTGTCGTATTGGCGGAGATGAGTTTTCTGTGATTATGGTGGATGTGACCAGTTGTTTGAAGTACACCATTGAAGATAAGATTAAATATGTAAGCGAAGAACTTGCAAAGGTAGAAAGTGAGGTTCCTGCAGTTACATTAAGCATAGGTGTAGCATTTTCTGATCAGGAAAATCCGGGAGAGAGCATCTTCAAGGATGCAGATAAGGCACTGTGTCACGTAAAGGAAAATGGACGAAATGGCTGCGCATTTTATAATGGGGCCAGTTCCATGGGAAGTATAGAAGGTATAGAAAAAGATCTGAAAGAAAAGGATACAGAAAAATAATATTTACAAACAATTCATTCTGTCTTATAATATGCTCCAGGGAATGAAGTTCTCCCATGGGAAACCTAAACCGCTTAATAAATATAAGCTGATGACTTCTGTGATGAAATACTCACGGAGTCACCAGCTTTTTTGTTGTTATATATCAGAAAGAAACTGTCAGTGACAGGTTTTCCAGATACCAGCGGCAGATGATCCGGGGAGGAATTACACCATAAAAAGGAGAAAAGAAAACATGTTGACTTCACTTGCATTTGTATTTTTACTGGGACTTGCCATGGCGGCGTTGTGCCAGAGAATTAAGATACCCCGTATCATAGGTATGCTGCTCACAGGTATTTTATTGGGACCCTGTGTATTAAACTGGCTTTCAGATTCGGTTCTGGGGATCTCTTCAGAGTTGCGGCAGATGGCACTGATCATCATATTGCTGAAAGCGGGATTGTCCCTTAATCTGGCAGATCTGAAGAAGGTAGGCAGACCTGCGCTTATGATGTCCTGTGTTCCTGCCAGTTTTGAAATTCTGGCTTTTGTTATTTTTGCTCCATCTATCCTGCATATTTCAAGGGTGGAAGCAGCTGTGATGGGTGCTGTTTTAAGTGCTGTATCACCTGCGGTTGTGATACCGAGAATGGTACAGCTGATGGAGACAAAATACGGCACAGACCAGCGGATCCCGCAGATGATCATGGCAGGTGCGTCCTGTGATGATATTTTTGTCATTGTCCTGTTTTCCACGTTCACAAATATGGCCCAGGGAGGCAGTGCACATGCTGCAGATTTCATCAATATCCCGGTATCCATTTTTTCGGGAATAGTACTGGGAGCAGTGGCTGGATACGGTCTCAGCCTGTTTTTTGAAACTGCTTATGCAAAAGAACAATATGTGCGCAACAGTATGAAAGTGATTTTGATCCTGGGAATGTCGTTTTTCTTAATGTCAGTGGAAACATGGTTAAAGGGAAAAATATCTGTTTCAGGTCTGCTGGCTGTAGTAAGCATGGCAGCGGTGATCCGGATCAAATGTGTTCCCGGGGTATCAAAACGTCTTTCGGAAAAATTTGGAAAACTGTGGATTGCGGCAGAGGTGATCCTTTTTGTGCTTGTAGGTGCAGCAGTGGACATCCGTTACACCATGCAGGCAGGGATTGCAGCAGTTCTGATGATCTTTGTTGGTTTAATGTTTCGGGCAGCAGGAGTATCCCTTTGCATGCTGGGAACGAAATTAAATAAAAAAGAAAAGCTGTTTTGTGTGATCGCCTATTTGCCAAAAGCAACAGTACAGGCAGCGATCGGTTCAGTACCTCTTGCAATGGGATTGCCGTGCGGACAGATCGTTTTGTCTGTAGCTGTTCTTGCTATTCTGATAACAGCTCCCCTGGGGGCAGCAGGAATGGATCTGACTTATGATAAGCTGCTGGTCCGTTCACAAGACTGACTGGTACATTATAATGTCCTCTCGGAGTCTTTCCTGCACCTGCCTTTGTGGCCGATTTTCCGCCAGTCGTACCCGAATTTCATCACCGTACGCACCGCGTACGCCTCAGAAATTTGGGCACAACTGACAAAAAATCTTCTCACAAAATCAGGCACAGAAAGATTCCGAGAGAACATTATTTACGAAAGGGTGTGCCGGCAAACAGATTCCTGTATTTTAAAGGTGAAAGGCCATAAGCTCCCTTGAATTGTTCAATAAAATAGCTGATCTGATTATATCCTACATCAGCACTGATCTCAGTTATCGGCTTTTTTGTGTTCAAGATCAGGTTTTTTGCCATATAAAGCCTGTACTTGTTCAGGTATTTAATAGGGGACAGCCGGGTGTATTTGCGGAACAGATCTGTACAGCGGTTTTTATTGATGATCCCGTAAGCAGCGATCTGGCGGACAGTTAAAGGATCCTGGTAATGGTTGTGGACGAAACTTAACAGGGACTGGAACAATTTCATTTCTTCCTCGTCATTCTGCTCCGGTTTGTCATCAAAGGAGCGGATCAGTTCCTCAAATATCCGGGATAGAAAGTTGATAACGGAAAAATATCCCAAAGGTTCACTGGTCTGATCTAAAAGGCTTTCCAAAATGTCTATCTGTTCCAGGTTTAAAAGCTGGATGGAACTGGTGAAACTTTCATTTTCCAGAAAAGGACGGATATAGTGCTTTAATTGTGAACTCTGCAAAAAAGTTACACTAAAAACCATCATGGGCTCAAAAACGTCATAATCTCATCAAAATTTTTGCCGCTCTTCAGATAGGCTTCCATGATGGTGTCAGCTTCAATTCGGCGTTTCTGTTCCTGCAGTTCCTCAAGCTTTTCTGCAAGTTTATCATATCGGTCTTGCAGCCTGGACATATCCGATTTCACTTTGGAAATTTCGGTTTCAATTGTCTCGATCGTCTTCTTCCTCGCCATTATCCTGCGCCTCCTTGCTTATGTATGACTGGCTGATATTCAGCAGTTTACTATATTCCTCAGCTCTTTTTTTGATGTCTGTTTCATCAAGTCCAAAAGAGTTCAGAATTAACTTCTGCGTCCTAGTAACTGCATGATCTAATTTATAGTTTCTACCATTACGGCGGACCATTTCAATCTTTTCAAGCTCACGGATTGCGGCTGGAACAGTCATATACTTTTGTTTTGTCTCCATTCGGATCATTTGTTCTTTAAGAAGATTATAAATCCGATTACGGACAATCAAAGCTACAAATTCTATAAAAATTTTAGATGACATGCTTTGCGATGACTGAACACGTTCGCTTTTGGAGCCAATAAATGTCTTATCAGATTGAAAAAGTTTTTCCGAAATATCCCGCCCTTTATACTGGATCAGAGCCTGAGATGCTGTCATTTTCTCAGAAGTAATGATGCAAAAGTATCCGCACAGCTGTAACTCTCGCTCAATCACATCGGTTCGTTCATCAGCACCCAGAAAATTTCCCTGTTTGCTATAATGCAGATGAAAGTACTCCTGATAGGTTTTACCAAACTTTTCATCTTTTCCGATGTGTCTGTCCATGAACTGCCGCAGCTTCTCAATCCGTTGTTCCAGATGTTCCCGCTCAGCGGCCTGCTTCGATGGATTGTAATAAATGTGGAAATATCTTTCCGCAGTATCGTCTTCATAAAGCCTGGCTGTCGCTGTGATACCATACACTTTGTACGCACGAATTGCGGATTCCCGCTTCGTTTCAAATGTTCCTCGGTTTTCAAGCACAAGAGAAGATACCAGTGTTTTGCAGCCTCTGCACATGATAATGAATGAGTATCCATTTTCATCAATGTAACGGATATTTTCTTTGCTGAAATAGCCGCGGTCAAGGATAAAACCGATCTGCTTATATCCGTACTCCAGAACCTTATCAACCATAAAAGTGAACTGGGATACATCTGTAACAGAACCCGGATACTCTTCATAAAAGAGCGGAATCCGGTTGGTTTTATCCATGGCGATTGATAGATTGAATACTGGAAATCCCTTATCATCCTTGGCTTTTCCAAACTCGACAATGTCGATGTCTCCTGCTTCACTGTTCTTGTTCGTGGAATCATAAGAAACATAGACTCTGCTCTTATGATCGCGCCCGGCATTCCAGTCATCCAGGAATCCAATGCACTGATCTTTTGAGATTGCATTAAGGAGACGGCAGACCTTAGAATCACTGTATATCGTCATTTTATCTGTCATAAGAGGATGGGTAAACGCAAAATCCGGATAGTATTGTCCCGCGTTTTCTTCTTCGATGATCAGGTAAGAAACAAGATCCAGAATCAGTCCGGTGTCGCTGCCAAAACGTTTTTGGAGCATCGGAATAAGCTTATACTCGTTCAGTATCTTTTGGATAATAACGCATGAACCAATCTTAAGACAACAGCTCCGATAAGCCAGCGGCAGTTCTTCCGGTAACTCCACCTCTGGAAAATAACTTTGAAATCTTTCGTTTGGAAACATAAGCGTGGAATCAGATGAAGACATTTTCCCCACGATAGTTCTTAGCGGTACGGAGTATTGTTTTTCCGAGTGATATTCACTGCCGTATTGATACAGAATGTAGGTTGTAGTTCCCTTTTTCTTTGCGATGATTTTACCCTTTATTTCAGGAATTTTGACTGTAGTATTGAGGTACATGACTCCTCCTATATTTGGTGTAACCGTTACACTAAATATAGCATATCCTTACCGAAAATACAAGTCTCAACCATCGCATATTTGCTTGTTTTTTATGAAGCAACACCTTGAATTATCGGTTTTAGTGGAACTCAAATGCAGAGTTCACATTAATATCATGGGATGAAAAATATCAGGGGAAAAGTTGATACACAGAGAACAGGCATCTTTTCCAGTGGTCCGGGAACTGTGAAGCTGGTGGCCTTTAACCAGTAGGATCTTATCCCCGGACAGCCGGAGCGAATCACCGTTGATGCAATATTCCAGCTCTCCCTGGAAAACCCAGTTTAACTGCAGTTCATTATGCCAGTGGAAGGGGGTTGAGTCCCTGGCTGCATGATGATAGGTCTGTGTAAAAATGGAAACAGGAAAGTCTTCTGACAGATAATTGACTTTTTCCTGCAGGTCATCGGTGGTGGAAATGACAAATTCAGTTCCGGCCTGATTGCATTTGAGAAAGGAAACATTCATAAAGTATTATTCTCCTTTTTTGTAGTGATGTTCTCTCAGAGTCTTTTCTGATATAAATTATCCCAAGTATACCACTTTTCTACGTTTTCCGGAATGAAAACAGCAATAATATGGTACAAATGTGATATAATCCGTTCTATTAATGATAGAAACATGGAGACCATGTGACTATACTGGGGATAAAGGCTGGAAAGAGCATTGCCGGTAATATAAGGAGGATATGATAATGGTATTTGTAAATGGCAAAAGATTGTTGTCAAGGATCAATGAACTGGGAAAAATTGGAAAAGACGCAGAAGGAAGAAGAACAAGACTGGCGGCTTCTGATGCAGATAAACAGGGCAGAGACCTGGTTTCTGAATGGATGAAGGAAGCTGGCCTGGAGGTAGTGACGGACCGGATCGGAAATATTTTTGGCATCTGGGAGACACCTGAAAACAAGGATCAGGCACCTCTTATGATAGGTTCCCATATTGATACTGTTATCAATGCAGGACAGTATGACGGGTGTCTGGGGGTCATCTCCAGTATTGAAGTAATCAGAACATTAAAGGATAATGGAATGGTTTCGGCAAGACCTGTTGTTGCAGCTGCATTTACCAATGAAGAAGGTGTCAGATATTCACCGGATATGATGGGGTCCCTGGTTTATGCAGGAGGCATGGATGTGGAAGAGGCTCTGGACACAGTAGGGACTGATGGTACTATTTTACGGGATGAATTAAAGCGCATTGGATATGAAGGAACGGTAGAACCTGGATTTATTAAGCCATATGCATTTGTTGAGCTGCATATTGAACAGGGACCGGTCCTTGACCATGAGGGCATCCGCATTGGTGCAGTAGAGAATCTTCAGGGGATCCACTGGCAGAGAGTGACGATTGAAGGTGCTGCAAACCATGCAGGAACCACACCAACTGCATTAAGACACGATGCAGGACTGGCAGCAGCAAAGGTGATCGTATTCTTAAGACAATTAGTGGAAAAATCAGGAGGCGTTGCCACAGTAGGCTGTATTGAATTAAAGCCTAATGCCATTAACGTTATCCCATCTAAAGCTGTATTTACTGTTGACCTGAGAAACCCGGACAAAGAAAAGCTGGATAATGATGAGAAGATCCTGGTTGAATGCTTAAAAAAGCTGGCAAAAGAAGATGATGTCAGGATTTCTGCAGAACGTATGACGGAATTCGATCCGGTTCCATTTGACGAAGAAATTGTAGAAAAGGTGGAAAAGGCAGCTAAAGCTCACGGTTTAAGTGTAAAACGCATTACTTCCGGTGCCGGTCAGGATGCCCAGATGCTCGCAAGGCTCTGTCCAACAGCCATGATCTTTGTACCAAGTGTTAAAGGCATCAGCCATAATCCGGAGGAATATACAAAGGATGAGGATGTACTGGCAGGCGCAGATGTATTTTTAGATGTTGTAATGGACATGGCGCAGGTGAAATGATATAATTTGGGCAGCTAAAAAGAGCCTGGGAGACTCCGCGAGTACATAAAAGTCAAAGGAGTGAGAGATATGATAAAGATCGATCTGATCACTGGATTTTTAGGTGCCGGAAAGACAACCTTTATAAAAAAGTATGCTTCTTATCTGATAAAACAGGGCAGAAAGATCGGAATACTGGAAAATGATTTTGGGGCAGTTAATGTGGATATGCTTCTTTTACAGGACCTGGAAGGGGATAATTGCAGTCTGGAAATGATCGCAGGAGGCTGTGATGCAGACTGCCACAGACGCCGTTTTAAGACAAAGTTGATCGCAATGGCTATGTCCGGTTATGACCGGGTGATCATAGAGCCATCTGGTATTTATGATGTAGACGAATTTTTTGATGCTCTTTATGAGGAGCCACTGGATCGTTTCTATGAACCGGGAAATGTGATAGCACTGGTAGATGCGGGGCTGGAAGAAGACCTTTCAAAAGAGGCGAAATATCTGCTGGCGACTGAAGTGGCAGATGCAGGCTGTGTCCTTTTCAGTAAGTGTGATGAAGTGCCGGAAAAGCAGCTAAAGGCAACTCTTTCTTATCTGAACCAGGCCCTGGAGCAGGTACACTGTAAACGCAGATTTACCCTGGATCAGATCCTGTGTAAAAGCTGGGAAGATCTGGATGAGGCTGATTACAAACGTCTGCTGACCTGCGGATACCGTATGGAAGATTATGAAAAAATGCCTCTGGAACAGAGTAAGGTATTTGAATCATTATATTACCTGAATTTCTCCATGGACCCTAAGAAGCTGGAAACAGCAGTAAAAAAGATGTTTCAAGATCCTGCCTGCGGCAAGATTTTCCGTATTAAAGGCTATATGAAGAATGGCAGGAAAGATGAAACGGAAAACTCTCAGGAAAGCGGCTGGCTGGAACTGAATGCTACTGTTAAAGAATTTAGCTTAAAATCAGTGCCAAAGGGCCAGGAAGTTCTGATCGTGATCGGTGAAAAGCTTTCAAAAGAGAGAGCAGCCCTTTATTTAGGCCGGAACCCCGATGTTTAAGCCTGTTTTAAGCAAAAAACAGTTTACAAAAAGAACAGTACAGGTTATAATATTTCCCGTTGGACAAGGACAGATATGGCAGAGTGGCAGATGCTCTGTGCATAAATAAAATAAGCTGATGGATTCTGTGAAACAGATGACATCAGCTTTTTTTCTGTTGGCAAGTAATTGAATAGTGGCCGTTAGTTTGATACAATAAAATGGATTATACGGTATTGAGGGTGGATGAAGTATGCCGATAAAAGAACCACGTTTTCATGGCGAAGTTACAGAAAAAAGTCATAAGAATATGAGCAAGATACGTGGAAAAGATACGAGCATAGAGGTTGTGCTGAGAAAGGCACTATGGCATAGGGGATTTCGTTATCGGAAAAATTACAAGGGATTGCCGGGAAGACCGGATATTGTTCTGACGAAGTATCGTATTGCAATTTTTTGTGACAGTGAGTTTTTTCATGGAAAAGATTGGGAAATACTGAAGCCACGGTTAGAAAAAGGAAAAAATCCAGATTATTGGGTTAAGAAAATAGAGAGGAATATCCAGAGAGACGAAGAAAAGGACCAGCAGCTAAATTTTATGGGGTGGACCGTGATACATTTCTGGGGAAAAGATATTCTGAAAGATACAGAACAGTGTGTAAGAGTGATAGAAGAGACGATATTTGACCAGAAACTGGGAGAAGTAGACGATGAAGAGGGAATGTAATGATGAATTATTTGGAAGAATACGATGAAACGGATCCTATTTCAATTGAAACATATGCAAAAAGGTTGATTGGAAAAACATTTGCCGATGTGTGTAAGCAGGATGATATCACCAAAACTATGGTTGTCAGGGAGACTGCAAATTATGAAGTAAAGCACGAGAATAAGAGGCGAAAAGGTGGTCTGGGAGAACTGATAGAAGAGAGATATTTTCACTATCAGACGAATAATGATGCACGCCCAGATTTTGATAAAGCAGGTGTAGAACTAAAAGTAACTCCATACAAACAAAATAAGAATGGGACACTGGTAGCAAAGGAAAGATTGATATTGACCATGATAGACTATTTTTCAGTTGTTAATGAAACATTTGAAGATAGTCATATGTGGCAAAAGGCCCGGTTGATTTTATTGGTCTATTATTTATATCAACAAGAGATAAAGAATCGGTTGGATTATCGTATTGGATATGTAAATCTGTTTGTACCGCCGGAGCAAGATATAAAAATCATAGCACATGATTTTGCGGTTATTGTTGAGAAAATCCGAAACGGAAAAGCCCATGAGTTATCGGAAGGAGATACTTTGTATCTGGGAGCAGCACCGAAGGCAGCAACATCAAAAGACCGGAGAAAGCAGCCATTTAGTGATGAATTAGCAAAACCGAGGGCATTTGCATTTAAGAATTCATACATGACATATGTCCTGAACAATTATATTATTCCTGGAAAAAACACATATGAATCGATCATCAAGGGTACGGAAGAGGAATCTTTTGAAGAGTATGTTGTGCGTAAAATAGGTGCGTATTATGATTGGTCAGTTACTGATTTGTGTAATAAATTTCATATAGAATATCAAAAGAAACCGAAAAGTCTTGAGGCAATGTTAGCATATCGGATGTTGGGGATAAAAGGAAACCATGCGGAAGAATTTGAAAAAGCAAATGTGGTAGTTAAGACGATACGTATTGAGAAAAATAATAAAATAAAGGAAAATATGTCATTCCCTACGTTCAAATTTAAAGAGCTAGTAGAGGAAGATTGGGAAGATTCTACATTCGGAAACTATTTACGTGAAACTAGATTTTTGTTTGTAGTTTATAAATTTGATCAACAAGATGAATTAAGGTTAAAAGGCTGTCAGTTCTGGAATATTCCATATGATGATCTGGAAGGTAATGTGAAGTCGGTTTGGGAAAAGACGCATAGAGTGCTTTGTGAAGGACTTCAGATAGAAAAGAGAAATGGAAAGAATTATAATAATTTTCCGAAATCATCAGAAAATCCAGTGTGCCATGTAAGACCACATGCACAAAATTCAAAAGATACATATGAACTTCCAGACGGAAGACAGTACCCAAAGCAATGTTTTTGGTTGAATAATAGTTATATTTTGTCACAGTTGGATAAGAATTTTATTGAGGATTGATAATGGGTAATAAAGAATATAAAACTCCAGAAGAAGTAAAACAGAGAGCGGAAGAAGCAATAGGACATTCTTTCAAAGAAATTTTTGAATTAGCTCAGAAATTTCAACAAGAAAATGGATTAAAAGCGAAGCACGGAAAGGGAGATATTGGACAAGCCTATGAAGAAGGCTGGTTTAACTATGCGTGCAATGAAGAAGCTGAACCGGATTTTAAAGATGCAGACATTGAATTGAAAGTAACTTCATTTTTGATCAATAGCAGGGGATATAGAGCAAAAGAGAGATTATCACTTGGAAAAATCAACTATAAAGATGAAAATTGGAATGAGTATGAAGAGAGTAGATTTTGGACAAAAAATCATCATCTGCTGGTTATGTATTACCAGTATATCAGAGGTGTAAAACGTGAGGAGTTTAGCGTAGAGAAAGTAGATGAGATTTTGCTGAAAGAATTGCCAGAAAGAGATCAGATGATCATTCAGCATGATTGGGAAAAAATCGCACGTTATGTAAAAGCGGGGAAAGCACATGAATTATCAGAACGAGATTTTATGTATCTCAGTCCTGCTAGAAAAGGTGCCGGCGGAGATGAGAAAGTAAAATATAATGACAAATATCCTAAAGCAAAACCAAGAGCGTATTCATTTAAAAAGTCGTATATGACAAAATTGTTTAACGAGAGAATGCTTACACCAGAGGAAATATCGTATATTTTGCCAGATATAGTATTACCAAAGGAGAAAGAGTTTGATGATATCCTGATTGAAACTTTGAAACCATATTTTGGAAGAACAGTTGATTCGCTGAAAAAGGAATTTCACAATTATCGCAGTGGATACAGTGAAAAGAACGATATCATTAAGCAGATATTCAAGAGTGAAAACGATTTGGATGAAACAGATGAATTTCAAAAAGCCAACTATAAATTAAGGACACTTACGGTTGATAAAAAAGGAACGCCGACGCAGGATATGTCATTTTCAGCGTTTGATTTTGATGGATTATTGAAAGAGAAAAATTGGACAGAATCTATTGTTTATGATGAAATGGTGGATTCAAAGTTTTTACTTGTAGTATTTTCAAAGAATGCAGAGGGGCAAGAAATTTTGAATAATGCCTTCATATGGTATCTTCCGAAAAAAGATGTAAATAAAGTAAAAGATGTTTGGAAAGAAGCAAGAAAAGTTATTAAAGGTGGAATAAAACTACAACAGAAGCTATCACATGACAGGAATGGAAGATTAATATTTGTATATGAAAATAATTTTCCGAAAAGCAACTTTAATAATGTGGCACATGTAAGAAATAAAGCTGGTGAGAGCGAGTATTTTTGTGAAAATGCTAATTCAGTGAGGTTGAAAAAAACGGCAGAGGTTATCACGCTAAAAGAAATTCCAGAGGAATTGAAAAATACTTTGATACCTACTGGAGAATACATGACAAAACAATGCTTTTGGTTTAACAAGAAATATCTGAAACAACAGATTAAAGATTTTATAAAATCATACTAAAAAATAGAAAAGGATCTTTACAAGAATATAAAAATAGGTTATTATATAAAAGAACGATCGTTCGATAATAAAAAAGAGGTAAAAGAAGTGAAGAAAACAGTTTGCGAATTGTTCGCCGGAGTAGGTGGCTTTAGATGTGGGCTTAATAATATAAGAACAGCAGAAGATTATGGAAAAGAAGAAAAATGGGATACAGTTTGGTTTAGTCAGTGGGAACCAGTAGAGAAAAATACACAGTACGCACATGACTGTTATGTATATCGATTTGGAACACGATTAGATAATAATGGTGATGATACCACGAATTATAATATTGAAGATGTGGATAAGACAACACTTCCTGACTTTAATTTGCTTGTTGGTGGATTCCCGTGTCAGGACTATTCTGTAGCTTCTTCATTAGCTACTTCCAAAGGACTCGAGGGAAAAAAAGGAATTTTATGGTGGTCAATACGTGAGACCTTAGAAGCAAAGAAACCACCATTCGTATTATTAGAAAATGTTGATAGATTGTTAAAATCTCCTGCAAAACAAAGAGGTAGAGATTTTGGTGTGATTCTTGCATGTTTTCGAGATGAAGGATATACAGTAGAATGGCGTGTGATAAATGCTGCGGAATATGGGTATCAGCAGAGACGTCGTAGAACATTTATTTTTGCCTATAAAAATAATACAAAATATGCGGATAGAGTTTTAAATACAATTGGATATACAGATGCATTGGAAGAAGAATATAAGAAAGAATGTATGGAAAATGTAATCTTAAAAGAAGGCTTTTTTGCAGAAACATTTCCAGTAAATAAAGCAGAGTCTGCTAAGATGAAAATTAAGAAACTGCCGGTAGAAGTAGGTGAAGTCTCCGAAACATTTCAATGTGCATTTGAAAATTCCGGAATAATGAAAGATGGAATAATATATACAATGAAGACCGTTCCCGATTATCATGGAAAGCAGATTACGCTTGGCGATGTTATGGAAACTGGACAAGTAGAAGAGCAGTATTTTATTCCGGAAGAAAAATTATATTATACAGATCCAACAGTCACACATAGCGATGAAACGGATCAGTGTCTTTCAAAGGAAGATAGACAGACCTGGCAGTACCTGAAAGGTGCAAAAAAATTGTTGCGTACAAGTTCGACAGGTCATGAATATGTATTCTCAGAAGGTGCTATTCCTATGATCGATCAGGAAGATAAACCGGCACGTACAATGCTGACATCAGAAGGTGGATTCAGTAGAACCACTCATATTGTGAAAGATAAGATGACTGGAAGAGTGAGATTACTTACTGCAGCAGAAGCAGAACGAATCCAGGGATTTCCTACAGACCATACAAAGTATTGTTTGGTTAAAGGAGAGACTGTGAAGATGCCATTAAGAAAACGTAGATTTATGATGGGAAATGCATTGGTTGTTAATCTGGTGGTAGATATGGAGAAGACATTATCTGTGATATTTAACAATGAATAAGTATATAGTGTTTAGAAAGTAGAATATAGGAGAAGCATGATTATGGATATTAGTGCAGAGATTCAAAAATATCGGCAAGAAATAAAATCAGAGAGGATGGATATGTCTTTTGGAGAGATAATTAATATGTATAGAGATAAAGAAATAATTATTTCTCCAGAATATCAAAGAGCTTTTCGATGGGATGAACAAAGACAGTCAGATTTTATAGAATCAATATTATTAGGGATTCCTTTTCCGTCTATTTTTGTGGCTACAAATCCAGATGGAAAATGGGAACTGATTGATGGACTGCAAAGAGTATCGACGGTGTTATCTTTTTTTAATGAATTAAAAGATGAAGAGGGGAATCCTTACCCTAAAAATGGCTTGAAATTAGTAGAGGGAAGTATGCTTAAGGGGTTGAAAGATATTACTATTGATACTTTACCATTGGAATATAAATTGCAAATTAAGCGTACACCATGTAGAGTAGAAATCATTCTTAAAGAAAGTGAATTTAAAATGAGATATGAGCTTTTTAAGAGATTAAATACAGGAGGAGAGGGATTATCGAGACAAGAGATAAGAAATTGTATATTTAGAGGATTAGACAGCAGGTACAGTGAATTTATTGCAGAATTAGCTCAAAATGATATTTTTAGAGAAATAGTAAATATTAGTGTATCCAATGAAGAGAAGATGTATTATGAAGAACTTGTATTAAGATACCTGACTCTAAAAAATAAAGGTACAAGATATTCGCAAGCTAATATACAGGACTATATGGATGATTATTTAGAGAGTCAATGCAAAGAATTTGATGATACACAGATTGAAACAGATAAAACTTTGTTTGTAAATATAATGAAAATATTAGAAAAACTAAAGGATGAGAATATATTTAAATTAGGAAAAAGATATTTTACTACGAGCATGTATGATGCAATAATGCTTAGTTTGTCTGAAAATACGATTGATTTGGAAGAATTGAATATAGAACAACTGGGCAAAAAAATAGCAATATTGAAAGAAGATGATAATTTTAACAAATATGTTGGGTCAGCAAGTAGTAATCCAACCAGCATAACCAATAAGGTCAAAATTGCTAGAAAAGTGTTGTTAGATATTACGGAGTAAGAAAATGCACCAACTTACAGAAGAAATTATGGCCAGTAAGGAGTGGCGAATCAGAGAATTAGAAGCTTTAAAAAAGATAGGAATCATTGCACTTAATGAATATCCGTTAAGAGAACAACAACAATATTACAGGATGTGTATACCATACATATATGCTCATTGGGAAGGGTTTGTGGTTGAAAGCTTCAAATTACTCATTACATATTTGAATAATGAACAATTAGATAAAAAAAACGTGATTAATGAATTATACACATTTTCTTTACAGAAAGTATTGAAACCTCTTGCTGGAAAACAAAGTTTTGAACAATCATACCAATTTGTTGAAAAATTTGTAAAAGAATTTGATAAAGAATTATATATTGAACCGTCCTTGCTTACTGCGAATTCAAATTTGAATTATAAACAAATGACAATTATATTGAGCAAATTTGGAATGAATAATTGTGTGGAAAAATACAAATCAGATATAAATCAGTTAGTGAATGAAAGAAATAGTATAGCTCATGGTGAAAACGGAATAATTATAGAAAAAAATCATGTTTCAAATGAAATAGCTATGTTGCAAGAAGCCTTTGACATGATTGTTTTGGAGTTTGAAAATTATCTATCTCAAAAGCTGTATTTGAAAAGTGTATAAAATTAGAAGTAAGAAATACCATGGTAACACCATTCACTAAAAATATATGGATACAGCGGAAAAACTAAAGTTTTCCTGCAGGAATCACACGAAAAATCACCATTTGCACACCTTAATACACCGGTCTGATACCGAAAAGGTGGACGTACTGTAGAATCAGGACGTGTTGTGGCAATCACCAAAAGATAAAATGAATTTTTGACATTTTCACAGATGGTGCTAATATGATTTTAGAAAAGAGTGTTACCGGTAGATGATCTGACCACATATTTATTGATTATAAAGATAACCGCTTAGTTTGCAGACAGGGCGGTTATTTTTGTGGTTTATGATTATCCTTGCCGAATGTATATCCGATATTAAAGCAGGTTAAGCCAAAGCTTATTACTGCTATGAAGTCCACGATACTTATTGGCTTAGCCGAGATAGGGCAAATAAAAATAGATGGTGCAGATCAGCTGTCTTTTACTGTGTTTGGAAAGAAAATTATAAAAAATACGAGGTGAAATGGGATTAAAGCATCGTGAAAGGAATAAATATGGAACCATATTACTATACAAAGATGAGTAAGCCAAAGCAGGCTGTTTACCATGCTATTTATCAGGGGCTTATGGCGCTTTCAGACAGCTTCCAGGTGCCAAAGTTAGAAGGAAGAGAATTAAGTGATGTATTTTTCCAGCTGCGCTTAGATCATCCTGAGATCTTCTGGGCAGAAGGCTTTCATTACCGGTATTACCAGGACTCAGCGAATATTACTTTTCTGCCGGAGTATATTTTTGAAAAAGGAAAGATAAAAGAACATCAGAAAGCATTAAAAGCCAGAGTAGAAAAGCTGGCACGGCCTGCAATGAAGCTTTCAGAGTGGGAAAAAGAAAAGTATGTACATGATTTCATCTGTGAAAATATACATTATGATAAATTAAAAAAATCCTATTCCCATGAGATCATAGGCCCTTTAGGACAAGGAGTGGGGGTATGCGAGGGCATTGCCAAGTCTGTAAAAGTGCTTTGTGATGCTTTAGGTATCTGGTGCATGATCGCAATCTGTGGAAATAACCCGGAAAAAGGAATTAAATATCGTCATACCTGGAATATTGTAAAGATTAACGGTACTTATTATCACCTGGATGCTACTTTTGACAATACTTTAGGTAAGCATAGCTTTGGTGCAAAGGAGATCCGTTATGATTACTTTAACCTGGATGATAAAAATATTTTCCGCGATCATGAGCCATTGATCGCACCGGCACCGGCCTGTACAGATGGGGATCATTTTTACTACAAAGAAAAGAAAATGTCCTTTACAAAGACAGAAGATGTGTATAAACGTTCCCTTCAGGCTGCAAAAAAGGGAAAAATGCTTACCTTCCACTGGAGAGGTGGTTATCTTACAAGGGCAGTTCTGGATGAGCTGTTAGATCTGATCAAAAAGGCGGGGGAAGAAAAGGGCAAGACTGCCCGTATTGCGTTAAACTGGCCTCAGGCTGTGCTGCGCCTGGAATATGTGGAAGATGGGCAGGAAAAGGTGACTCTGGAAGAGGCAAACGAAGGAGAGCAGAAGTGAGATTAGATTGTGGAGGAATGGAATTTGAAAAGCTGGCAGATCTGTTGGAGCTGGGACAATTTGAACTGATCAGTCTGCCGGAAGGTGAAGCAGGGAAAATACCTTCCGATATCCGCCTGGTGTATATGATGAATGATACAGCGGAAAGCTTTCTGGTATTTCATGAGGCAGTCATGACTGGTACCTATCTGCCGGAGTATGAAGGAGAGTTAAGAGCGGAATTAGATAGAGAAGAAAGTGACCGGTCAGGAAAAAATGAGCAGGAAGGCGGCCGTTATATCCTGGCAGTTCATCAGGGAGATACAGTCTGCACATTATTCTTCAAAAAGATCACACTGGAATGTGAACTGTATGACTACGGCCATATCGGACATTTTTGGGTAAAAGACTATGAATATCTCCGCCAGTTAGAATACAAAATCGCTATTTTGGGAGATAAATGGGAATATCTGGGAGAAACATGCTGCAGTGAGGAAGAAAAAAAGCTGGCACTTTTAAGGGAATTTCCACCTTTAAGCTATCTTTTTTATCCGGCAGCCTCTTTAGCTTATGTAAGAGAAAAAGAAGAACCATGGAAGCTTTCTGCCCAGGCAGCAAAGTTAGTGGAAGAAACGGCAAAGCAGGTGGGGGATAGCTGGTTTGCAAAAATGGTAGCTTTATATAAAAGATACCCTCTAAGGGTACTGGCCAGATATATTGCCTGGATGTTTCACAGGACTTCCCACAGGAAAGTGACAGATAGACTGATAGAACAGATAGATGAGGCAGCAGCCTGCTATCCAAGGCGGCATTTTGGAGAAGAACAGGAAAAACACCACACAGATCTGTTAAAAAGGGCCAAAATGAGAAAAAAGGAACTGGAAGAGCAGGGAATACAGGCTAAGATATACCGGGAAGAGCCATTTATGGTGGGGGATGATACACCATTTAAGATATATGTGATGAAATTTAAAACAAAAAATGGAAACCGGACATCACAGATAGAGGAAATTCGATGATCCCGGCATTTTATGATGCAGACATTTTTACAAAAAGGTTTCGATGGATAAAAACTGATAGGAACAGCAGAGGAAGTTCACCCCTCTGCTGTTTTTGTATCTAATAATGCTGTAAGTTTTTCCCTCAGGGCTTTTGCTTCTTCCCCCTGCTCCCTGATGTAAGAGGCATCCGGTATCTCAATATCATGGATCAGGGAATTGCGCATTTTTCGCAAAAAGGCGATCTGGTTGATACATTCCTTATCCAGTACGTCTAAACGTTTTAAGGCATTGATATTAAACACACTTACAGACCGGGAACTGCGCTTGGTCACACGGTTTAGCAGGTTTTCAAGAGGTACCCACTGGGTAAAGAAATAGTTGATCGCTTCCTGATGCTCTGTACTTAAATTGGAATCATCAGAGTGCAGCTTCTGGTATGCCTGGTATTTCTTTTCATTTCCGCTGATGATCTGGTCGATGATCTGCTGGGAAATGGTACGCTTATCTTTTTCAAATTTTACGGACTTTACAATAGGACCGATATCCTTAGCACGTAATATCTTCAAACTGCTTAAAAAACGGAACAGCAGTTCAATATTTCCCATACGAAGCTTAATATCTTCTGGAAGGAAGTTGTTGCTTAAATAATTGTATAAATAAGATGCAAGCTCAAACTGGTTGGCAAAGGTAGCCTGGCTGTTCTGGATCCTTTCATTTCCGGCGGCCTGGAGACGTTCTAAGGCAATCTCACCGGTAAGCACCAGTCCGTTTAATTCGTCTAAAATAGCTAACTCTTCTTCAGAAAGTGTTCCCTGCATAGGCTTGTAGATCAGGTCATGTTCCACCTCGGACCATGCATGCATCAGAACGGAAGCTACCTGGATCTCTATTTTTGCGGCGCAGTATCGTTTTTCTGAAGGCTGTACCATATCTTCTTTCAGGTGGATACGGTAATGATTGGCCCAGTAGCCGGAAAAACGCTTATTGTAGGTAGGCGGCTTTGACTGCTCCGGGAACTGTTTGCGTTCAATGATCTGGAACAGGTCGCTGATCAGGGAATCTACCTTTACACGGTCTCCGGGGAAGTAAAGGGAAACACGGATCCCGCACAGATCTGCAATATCTTCATAAATTTCCTTCATGTTTTTATAGGGAATGCTCCGTTTGGTATTTCTGCGCAGCACCTTGCTTTTTAAACGTCCCGGATTTTTGATCCTGTAAGTGACCATGGCACGGATACCGGCAGACTGTAAGGCATCTTCTAACTGGGAAGAAGAGATACGTCCAAGATTTTCATAAAAAGTAAGCTTCTTTTTATAGTTTTCGATAAATTGATTGATTAAATCCATAGAGTTCCTCCTTTGCAGTACGATGTTCTCCCGGAGTCTTTCTGCATCTTTTTTGCAAGAAATATTTTCACAAAATCAGGATCATTGTCATTATAGACTATCATAACACAGGACAGTAAGGTCTGCAAGAAAGAGCACATCATGAATATAGTATCTGTTAGTATCCGTGTAAAAGTAGTATTGAAAAATGTTGCGGTCCATAAGCTGCATGACCGGTAATGCTGGGAAAAATGTGTAAGCAGCCTAATGAGAAAAAATGTGCAGGCAGCCCACTTGACAATATACCCTGGTGGGGTATATAATGCATATATTCCCAGTGAAAAGGTGGGGAAAATAAAAGGGAAAGACAGGAAGGTTTATGGAAGAAGAAAAGTGTTGCTGCCACCATAAAACCAAGGAGCGGTCTGAAAAGGAATATAAAGACCTGATTCACCGGCTGAACCGTATTGAAGGCCAGATACGTGGAATCAAAGGCATGGTGGAAAAAGATGCTTATTGTCCGGAAATACTGGTACAGGTAGCAGCTGCCAATGCAGCATTAAACAGTTTTAATAAGGTTCTTCTTGCAAATCATATCAGAACCTGTGTGGCAGAAGATATAAGAGCAGGAAAAGACGAAGTGATAGATGAACTTGTGACCACCTTGCAGAAGCTGATGAGGTAATGGGTATAGTAAAAATCAGTGGATCCGTTCTACGACAGCAGGTAGCGCAGTGCAGCAGCAGGGAGAATCTGGGTGGATATAGAAAGGAGACAACAGTACAGTGAAACAGTATACAGTAACGGGAATGAGCTGTGCAGCATGCAGCGCCCGTGTAGAAAAGGCAGTTTCTAAGGTGCCGGGAGTAACTTCCTGCTCAGTCAGCCTTTTGACTAATTCTATGGGGGTGGAAGGAAACGCCACAGACCAGGAGATCATAAAAGCAGTAGTAGATGCAGGTTATGGTGCATCTGCCAAAGATGGGGAAAGTGAAAAAAAAGGCCCGGCAAACAGCGCTGCAGCTTCCGAAGAAGCCCTTGCAGACCATGAAACTCCCATTTTAAAAAAACGTTTGCTATATTCGGCAGGATTCTTACTTGTCCTTATGTATTTTTCTATGGGACATATGATGTGGAACTGGCCGCTGCCGGTATTTATGGATGGCAATCATGTGATGATGGGGCTGGTACAGCTGTATCTTACCGTGATCATTATGATCATAAACCAGAAGTTCTTTATCAACGGTTTTAAGAGCCTGTTCCATGGTGCTCCCAATATGGACACTTTAGTAGCTTTAGGATCTTTTGCATCTTTCGGATACAGCTCATATGCTTTGTTTGCTATGACCTATGCCCAGCATAAGGGGGACGCAGAGGCTGTTATGGGTTATATGCACGAATTCTATTTTGAGTCTGCTGCGATGATCCTGACACTGATTACAGTGGGAAAAATGTTAGAGGCCCGTTCTAAGGGAAAAACAACGGATGCATTAAAGAGCCTGATGAAACTGTCACCAAAAAGCGCTATAATAGAAAGAGATGGAAAAGAGACTGAATTACCTGTTGAGCAGGTATGTACCGGAGATATATTTGTTGTCCGGCCTGGTGAAAACATACCTGTTGATGGTATTGTATTGGAAGGAAACAGCGCGGTAAACGAAGCGGCTCTTACTGGTGAAAGTATTCCTGTAGATAAGCAGGCAGGAGACCGTGTTTTCGCAGCCACCATTAACCAGTCTGGTTTTATCCGCTGTGAATCCACCCGTGTAGGTGAAGATACTACACTTTCACAGATCATCCGTATGGTCAGTGATGCGGCAGCTACCAAGGCACCCATTGCCAAAGTAGCAGATAAGGTTTCCGGCATTTTCGTTCCTGCAGTTATCTCCATTGCAGTTGTTACTGTGATCGCATGGCTGATCGCTGGGGAAAGCGTCGGTTTTGCCCTTGCAAGAGGCATTTCTGTGCTGGTCATCAGTTGTCCGTGTGCTTTAGGACTTGCCACGCCTGTTGCTATTATGGTAGGAAATGGTGTGGGCGCTAAGAACGGTATCCTTTTTAAGACTGCCGTTTCTCTGGAAGAAACTGGAAAAGTTGAGATCGCAGTATTAGATAAAACAGGAACGATCACCAGCGGTGAGCCAAAGGTAACAGATGTACTGGCAGCAGATGGATATTCTAAAGAAGAACTGTTACGATCAGCATATTCACTGGAAAGCAAAAGTGAGCATCCACTGGCAAAGGCGATCGTAGCTTACGGGGAAGAAAAGCAGACAAAACAGCTTGCGGTTACTGGATTTAAGGCACTTCCCGGAAATGGCCTGGAAGGAAAAGTGGGGGATGCAGATGTAAAAGGCGGCAGCCTGAAATTTGCCCAGAGCCAGACGAAGATCCCGGAAAAGATCAGAAACCAGGCAGAAAAACTGGCAGAAGAGGGAAAAACTCCCCTGATGTTCCTGAAAAATGGTATACTTATGGGTATGATCGCAGTTGCTGATGTGATAAGAGCAGACAGTTCACAGGCAGTAAAAGAACTGCAGGATATGGGCATCGAAGTAGTTATGCTGACTGGTGACAATGAACGCACAGCCAAAGCCATTGGCCGTCAGGCTGGCGTAGACCGGGTGATCGCAGGTGTTCTTCCGGATGGAAAAGAGGAAGTTATCCGCAAGCTAAAGGAACAGGGCAAAGTTGCTATGGTAGGTGACGGTATTAATGATGCCCCTGCTCTTACAAGGGCTGATATGGGAATTGCCATTGGTGCTGGTGCAGATGTTGCTATTGATGCAGCAGATGTAGTCCTGGTAAAGAGCCGTTTAAGCGATGTGCCTGCAGCAATCCGTTTAAGCCGCGGAACTCTTAGAAACATACATGAAAATCTGTTCTGGGCCTTTTTCTACAATGTGATCGGGATCCCTCTTGCAGCAGGTATCTGGATCCCTGTTTTTGGGTGGAAGTTAAACCCGATGTTTGGCGCCGCAGCCATGAGCTTATCCAGCTTCTGCGTTGTGACCAATGCGTTAAGGCTGAATTTACTGAATGTTAAAGACAGCCGCAAAGATAAGAAGATCCGCCGCAAAGCAGCTGTTCCGGCAGGAAAAGTGGTTGCTGCGGCAGAAATAAATATAGAAACAAAAAAGGAGAATATGACCATGACAAAGACAATGAAAATTGAGGGAATGATGTGCGGACACTGTGAGGCAGCTGTTAAGAAGGCTCTGGAAGCATTAGACGGTGTAGCAGGCGCAGAAGTAAGCCACGAAAAAGGAACAGCTGTTGTAACCTTGGAAAAGGATGTAGACAATGCCGTTCTTACAAAGGCAGTAGAAGATAAGGATTATAAGGTAGTGTCTGTTCAGTAAGCAATAAAAAAACATGTTTTTGGGCAAAATCAACAAAAACCGAAAGAAAGTGCATTGACTAATGGTGATAATGATGATATTATGATTATATCGTTACATTATTGACAATATTGGTTGCTTTAAGGCAACATGCAAAACCAATTTTGAATGATATTTCTATATGTAGATATGTGTTCAAAGTTGGTTTTTGTTATTTATAAACATAGGATCGCGGGAGTGCAGAGTACGCAGCAATCCGGTATCAGAGAACCAAAATATATGACGAGTATGATTTATGATCTATAAGGGGGAAATCATCATGTTTCAGGGAATTAAAAAATTGTTCGGTTCCAAAAAAGAAAAGGAGCAGATCCTGGCGCCGGTTGCAGGTCAGGCAGTACCTTTAAGTGAAGTTCCTGACCCGGCTTTTGCGCAGGAGATTTTAGGAAAAGGTGTTGCAATACAGCCTGCTGAAAATGAATTCAGGGCGCCGGCATCCGGTGAAGTGACAGTTCTGTTTGAAACCGGCCATGCAGTGAGCATCCGTACAGAAAGCGGCGCAGATGTGATCGTCCATATTGGTTTAGATACTGTAAATCTAAAGGGTCAGTTCTTTACTACCCATGTAAAACAGGGAGACACAGTAAAAGCAGGCGACCTGCTGATCACAGCAGATATAGAGCAGATCAAGGCAGCTGGTTATGATGTGATCACACCGGTGATCGTCTGCAATGTTTCTGATTTCCCGGATATGGTATGTCACCCGGGAAAAACAGTAAAAGTCATGGATGAGATCATTACGCTGTAATGATCATCAACGTGGATAGAAAGGGGATTTGAAACCAGGAGAGGGGTTCAAATAAATCAGCCGGGGGCAGATGTCTGCCGGCATCAAAAGAAAGGGGTTTTTAGTTATGATGAAGTTTTTTCAGAAACTTGGTAAGTCATTGATGCTTCCAGTGGCGTGTCTGCCAGTGTGCGGTATCCTTATGGGTATCGGATACATCCTGGCACCGGCAGCTATGGCAGGTGAGGTTCAGGGATTTACCGCAGGAGGCTTATCGTACTCTATCGGACTGTTTCTGATCAAAGCGGGGGGAGCATTGATCGATAATATGTCCTGGCTGTTCGCGGTAGGTGTAGGCGTAGGTATGGCAGATGATTCAGATGGAACAGCAGGTCTGGCAGGTCTTGTATCTATGTATATGATCACCACACTGTTAAGTCCCGGTGCTGTTGCCGGTATTACCGGACATGAGGCAGCGCCTGCATTTGGTAAGATCATCAACCAGTTCGTTGGTATTCTTTCCGGTCTTATCGGTTCTGCATGCTACAACAAATATAAGACTGTTAAACTGCCGGATGCATTGGCATTCTTCAGCGGCAAGAGAGCAGTTGCGATCTTTACAGCTATTTATTCCATAGTTGCAGCTTTAGTCTTGTTTGTAGTATGGCCTCTGGTTTACGGTGGTCTGGTAGCATTAGGCGAAGCATTTATCGGAATGGGTGCTGTTGGAGCAGGTATCTATGCATTCTTTAACCGGCTTCTGATCCCATTTGGCCTGCACCATGCGTTAAACTCTGTATTCTGGTTTGATGTTGCAGGAATCAGTGACCTGAGCAAATTCTGGGGCAATACCGGTGTTTACGGACAGACTGGTATGTATATGACCGGATTCTTCCCATTTATGATGTTTGGTCTTCCAGCAGCCTGCATCGCTATGTATCAGACGGCAAAACCTGCTAAGAAGAAAATGGTTTACGGACTTTTAGCTTCTGCAGCTTTCTGTTCTTTCTTTACAGGTGTTACAGAACCAATTGAGTTTTCCTTTATGTTCCTGGCTCCAGGGCTGTATGTAGTGCATGCCCTGTTAGCAGGTATTACAGCAGGCATCACCGTTGCCCTGCCGATCCGTGCAGGCTTCTCCTTCTCAGGCGGTGCTGTTGATATGGTACTTAGTTCTTTTACGCCACTTGCAGAAAATCCATGGCTGCTGATCCCGGTAGGTATCGCAGTTGGCGTTCTTTATTATATCGTATTCCGTTTCGCTATTACAAAGTTCAATTTAAAGACACCGGGACGGGAAGATGATGATGCAGAAGAGTTAAAGGTAACTCTGGCAAACAATGATTACACCTCCGTTGCAAAAATTGTTCTGGAAGGCGTTGGCGGTCCTGAAAATGTGACTTCCATTGACAACTGCATTACCAGATTACGTCTGGAAGTAAAGGATTATACAAAGGTTAATGAAAAGGTGATCAAGTCAGCAGGTGTTGCAGGCGTGATACGTCCAAGCAAGACTGCTGTCCAGGTTATCATCGGAACCCAGGTACAGTTCGTAGCAGATGAATTTAAGAAGCTTTGCAAGTAAACGTACATGTTACCTGACGGTGATATCACCGCTTAGAAAAATGAGCCGCCGCATAAAGGTGAGAACAGCCTTTTTTGCGGCGGTTTTTTTCAGCCTTTCTGTTTTCATTGTTTAAGTGCCGGATGCATAAGAGGTATTTTTACCAGGAACGGCAGTTTATTATTTTTACCAGGAACGCAGTCTTTTTTCCAGTATAGTTACTCCCTGATACAATATCCATGAAAGCAGGCATAAAATGATCAGGGCACTCATCAGTTTTGTCATTTCAAAGGTCTGGGATGCATAAGTGATAAGATAGCCAAGGCCTGCTTTGGCACTTAAAAATTCACCGATGATCACACCTACCAGACAGAGCCCGATGTTTACTTTCATGGTACTCATAAGCAGAGGAAGACTGCCGGGAAGGAGAACTTTGGTAAGTACATCTTTTTTACTGCCTCCCAGAGAAAAAATCAGCCGGATCTTATCATGATCCATTTGGTTAAAGCCTGTATATAAAGTCATGACAGAGCCAAAAACAGCAATGGAAACAGCAGCAGTTACCACCATGCGCATACGGCTTCCAAGCCATACAAGGAGAAGGGGTGCCAGAGCAGATTTTGGAAGGCTGTTTAATAGAACTAAAAAAGGCTCAAACACCTGGGCAGCAAGAGGATCTGACCAGAGAAAAAGGGCTGTGATAAGGCTGATCAGGGTACACAAAAAGAAGCTTACCAGGGTTTCGGTCAATGTGACTCCGGTGTGGAGAAAAAGGCTTTTATCCAAAAACATGTGAAACAGACACAAAAGGATCTGGGAGGGGCAGCTGAATATAAAACGGTTGATCATTCCTAAAGAAGCCGTCAGCTCCCACAGGGACAGAAAAAGGATAAAAAGGATGATACGGCATAATTTGATCTGTCTGGCTTCTCTTAAAAGCTTTGCTTCATATTCCTGCTGTCTGGTCATCTGTTTTCAGCTCCTTCCACAAAAGATCAAAATAATGGGAAAATTCCGGGCAGTTGCGCCGTTTTAAAGGAGTATTCATATCATCAGGAAATGAAACAGACAGAACAGCGCGGATACGCCCCGGTCTTGGAGTGAGGACGATAATACGGTCGGCAAAACTGATGGCTTCTGACAGGTCGTGTGTGACCAGAACAGCTGTTTTGTTAGTTTTTCTTAAAATAGAGCTGATATCATCGCATACAGTAAGCCTGTTCTGATGATCAAGAGCAGAAAAAGGCTCATCCAGTAAGAGCAGGTCCGGTTTTAGGGCCAGGGTGCGTATAAGGGCGGCTCTCTGGCGCATGCCGCCGGAGAGAGCAGAAGGCTTTGCATGTTCAAAACCGGCAAGTCCATAATCAGAAAGCATGGCAGACAGTTCTTTTTTCCGGTCATCTGTCAGCTGATGCTGGATCTCCAGTCCAAGTGAGACATTAGAAAGAATATCCCGCCATTCAAACAGCTGGTCTTTCTGGAACA
>OBZK01000322.1_pt1 | contig 43511 bp, 37 predicted proteins | sample 1495511 | NCBI WGS metagenome assembly OBZK01 (sample SAMEA2580233, study PRJEB22360) | human gut metagenome | biome: human gut; feature: human-associated habitat; material: faeces | place: Denmark | collected 2008/2010
TACCATGCAGAAGTACCCAGCAACTTAGTCAGAGTAGCACCACCTACCATAGTAGAAGCAACTACTTCGTTCAGTTTTTCTTCGCTCAGCAATGTGCTAACCGGCTGTCCTTTGTAAGTAGCCAGACGAGCCAACGGAATCATAGTAGTATCACCGTGACCACCGATCACCATACCTTCTACTTCGTTTGCGTTGCAACCTAAAGCCTGAGACAAGAAATATTTGAAACGTGAGCTATCCAAAGCACCGCCCATACCGATTACACGGTTTTTCGGCAATCCGAGTGATTTCAATGCCAAGTAAGTCATTGTATCCATCGGGTTAGAGATAACTACGATGATTGCGTTCGGAGAGTATTTCAAAAGATTTTCTGCTACTGATTTTACGATACCAGCATTTACACCGATCAGTTCTTCACGAGTCATGCCCGGTTTACGAGGAATACCAGAAGTGATCACAACCACGTCAGAGTTAGCAGTTTGAGCATAATCATTTGTGCAACCAACGATTGTTGTGTCGAAACCCAACAACTGAGCAGTCTGCATCATATCCATTGCTTTACCTTCTGAAACGCCTTCTTTTACGTCCAGCATTACTACTTCGTCTGCCACTTCATTGAAGGCCAGTACATTTGCACATGTAGCACCTACGTTACCTGCGCCTACTACGGTTACTTTTGACATAATACTTATATTTTAATAAAGTTGATAATTAGTTCGTATCGTTTTCGTGACGACAAAAGTACAACGATAATCGAAATTAAAGAAATTTTTCCATAATAATTTTAGTTAAAGAAAAGTGAATAGACTGTGTTACTCTGTATTGAAATGATTACTTTTGCAGCGTTTTATCATTCAACCTTATAGAATATGAATAAAAAGAATCTGCTGATCATTGCCGTATCTGTTCTGGTGCTTGCACTCATCGGTCTTACCTATCTGTTATTCTCTGAAAAACAGACTAACCGTGAACTGGTTCAGGAATTCCAACTGGATAAAGAAGACCTTGAAAATGAATACACTCGCTTCGCACAGCAATATGACGAATTAAAACTGACCGTATCGAACGACTCTCTGGCAGACTTGCTGGCCCAGGAACAGGTCAAAACGCAACGCCTTCTTGAAGAGCTCCGTACGGTAAAGAGCAGCAATGCCACAGAGATAAGACGCCTGAAAAAAGAATTGGCAACACTAAGAAAAGTAATGATCGGTTACATCAATCAGATTGACTCACTAAACAAACTGACTGCCCAGCAAAAGCAAGTAATAGCCGAAGTAACGCAAAAATACAATGCCGCTTCACGACAGATCAACAATTTGTCTGAAGAAAAGAAAAACCTCAATCAAAAAGTTACGTTAGCCGCCCAACTGGACGCAACTAATATCTGGATTGAACCTCGTAACAAACGTGGCAAAAAGGCTAAAAAAGTAAAGGATATCGTGAAACTGGCCATCGGCTTCACCATCGTAAAGAATATCACAGCCGAAACCGGAGAGCGTACACTTTATATCCGAATCACCAAGCCTGATAATGATGCGCTTACCAAGAGCCCGTCAAACACATTCCCTTACGAAAACCGTACGCTGACCTACTCCATCAAAAAATATATCGAATACAACGGAGAAGAACAGACCATCAACGTATTCTGGGATGTAGAAGAGTTCTTGTATGCCGGTGCCTACCGGGTAGATATTTTTGCTGACGGAACGATGATTGGGTCGCAGAAATTCACATTGGACTAAAATTTTAAAAACATATACTTTAAAGAGGATGTGCCAGAAGCCGGTCACTTAATAACCGGTTTCTGGCACATCCTCTTTATTACTTTAATTCTATCTCATTGAATGCTTTCCATTTCAACAACTCAGGATAGTGGTGATACGACTATTTTATCCCCTTCCACTATGAATCTCGCAATTTGCAAATCATTCAAAACATTTAATATTTCCCCGACAGGAAGGTGACGACTGGCAGAAAAATAAATCCGTTCCTCCAGCAAAGAATGGGAACGGAAAACAATATTTGTGTTATACCAAGCCCCGATTTCCTGCATAACATATCTCAGAGTGACATTATCAAAGATAAACAGACCTTCTGTCCAACTCTTTTGCATACAGATATCAGCCTGAGAAATACAGATATCACCTACTCTATCCAGATAAACCTGTTCACCCGGCTTTATCTTACAGGCTTTCGTATTGGCTTTATCACTGACTTGCACCGAACCTTCATACAGCACAACTTTAGAAGTCGTACCACATCCATAGGAATCAACATCAAATACCGTGCCCAATACACGCGTTTGTAAACTCCCGGTTTCTACAATAAAGGGATGTAAAGTATCTCTTTGAACATTAAATCTCGCAGCACCTTCCAACATTACCCGCCGAAGATCACCGGTAAACGCTTTCGGGTATTCCAAGCGGCTATTGGCGTTCAACAGCACTTCAGTACTGTCAGGCAAATGAATAGTAATAGTGGTAGCGGGTGGCGTTCTGACTGCAATGATCCCTTTATCCTCTGTCATCACCAATTTATCAGGCGAATTTACAGAAGCAAACACTTCGACTTCTTGGGATAGAAAGTTTTCCTGAGAAAAGCCCCAAAACAAAAGTAATGCCACGGAAGCAACTGCTGCAAAGCCGAATACCAAAGTTCGGACTCTTTCCTGCCGTCGGCGAGAGGCAAACGCCTGCCAAGCGGTTTCCGTCTCTTCAACAGAAGACAGGTCACCAAGAGCCTCTCCGAAAAGATTTTTGAGCCTACGGGAGGCTATATCGTTTTTATTATCCTCTCTCTGTTCCATTTGTTTCCTCCTTTCCGTTCATTTCATTACGTAAAATCCGTAAAGCTTTCGAAATATGTTTCTTCACCGTATCCGGACTTATTTCCAACCGTTCTGCAACTTGCCGATAGGTCAGTTTCTCCCAATAACAAAGTCTCAAAATGGTACGCGTCGGTTCCGACAGACTGCAAGCAATCGTTTCCGCTTGCTGCAACTGTGCCTCATGCTGCCGATATCCGGTATTCACATCCATCCGGGTCACCTCACGTAAAGTATCCAAATGCTGCTGTTCCACACGCAGGTGCTTTAACCGATTCAGGCACGTATTACGTGTAGCTGTATAGAAATAAGCGTTCTGCGTTTCCGCCTCCAGTCTATCAAAACATTTCCAAGCCTCTTCCATCACTTCGCCAACAATATCCTTCGCTTCTTCCCGATCGCTCATTAGCTGAATGGCATAACGCAACAGGCGGGGATATATCTCCACAAACAATTGCCTGAAGCGTTCTTCCCGTGAAATATGTCCACGAAACCGGAATATCGTTAATTTTGCCATAAGCCGACAAAATTAGCGATAATTCTTTTATCAGGCAGACTAAAGGCGCTGCTTTTCACTCTGCCCCGCACCGGTACCTTTATACTTACTCTTAGTTGCATTAAATTTATAAGATATCTGAATACCAAAACGTTGATTATCATTATATGAACGGGTCAGTATATGACTTCTGACTCCATATCCATCCATATAATGATAACGGGTATGAAAAATATCATCGGCTGTAAGTGTTATCATCAGAGCATCTTCCAGAAATGATTTCGACAGGCGGGCATTTACCGTACCCTCCCTGTGTATCAAAGAATAACTTTGTTTGGCGGCTGTCGAGATATTCCCGTTCACATTCAAAAACCAACCATCAGGAAAAGTAAAACTATTATCAAGTTCAAAATAAAACTGAGGTTCATTCCAATGCCGGGTTATCCCTAAAGAACGAACATCGGCATCATAAAAATACATGCCTCCATTCAATTGCGGTTGCCAACACCCGATTTTAGGAGAAACATTAAGATTCATCCCATAAGTATCTGTAGTAGGTATGGAAGCCATGGTAAACAACAACACTCCCGGATGGGTTTCATCATTATAAGGTTTGAGGAACCTCGTATATAAATCCAATGTTCTATCAAAAAAGAGATTTACAAATGCCCATCTTGATCCGGCATCCAATATAAAGACATGGTGTTTTTGTGGAACCAGTAAGGGATCTCCGCTACGATACATATATTTACTTGAATATGTAATTGAGCTTGAAAGCATGTGATAGTCGGGATTATTCCTTATTAAGCGATAAGAAAGGGATGCATGCCAACCTTTATCTTCATATCCTACTAAAGCGACAGGAACTATATCATTATACACCGGACTTTGTTCATCTTGGTGAACCCCATATTCATAATAATCCGTTTTTTGATGTTCATAACGCAGCCCCACAGCAACATTGAATTTATCCAAATGCAGCGAATAATCGGCAAACACAGAATAAATAGACTGTTTGATATGATCATCGGCGTTGTCAGAAAAGCCACTTTGAACAAATACGTCGTGCCTGTTCGTAAACGTTTCCTCGGTACCAAACGACAATGTCCCTTTTCTGAAAGATCGTTTTACAACCATACGCATAGCATACAGATAGTTCCGGACTTCATTTTCAGATTGAGCGGCTTTATCATCATTGTTGAAAACTTCATTCGTGGAATTATTCTTTCCCAATAAATAATCAGCATTGAAATCCACATTCCATTGGCCGAACACCCCATTATAGTATCCATTCACCGAATGAGTCCAGGTAGGATAAGTATGTGCATGCTGCAAAGAAGATATTTCTTCTATCTTTTCACCATCCTTATACACAAAATTATTGCCAAGGTTAGTCCGATTCACAGAACCGACATTTGCACCCGGCATATATCGAGCACCCAAAGAATTCTTGTCATCCAACTCATAGTTGAAACCTACCTCACCGGAGAAATAAACAGCTTTATGAAAACTGGCAGCTCCTCCTTTGACCTCCCATCGGGAAGAAGCGTCAGTTTCCTGATTTAAGATTGATTCCTGATAATAATTTCCATGTTTCAAGTCACCTTTCACAAATAAATCCAATCCACCCGTACGGTAATTCAAGTATAGATTCTCACTGGCATTATAGTCATGTCCCTGAGAAAAAACACCTCGAAAACCACTGCTTATCCCTTGTCCTCGCCGACGGATCGTGCGGATACGAATGACTGAAGATACATCCGAACCATATTCCACTCCTGGTGTAGTAATCACTTCCGCCGATAAAATATCATCGGCACGCAAACGTTCCAATTCCCCCTGATCACGTATCTTACGGCCATTGATGTAGATAACAGGGACCCCGTGTCCCAGAACCATGTATTCCCCTATCCCTCCCGTTACAAAAGGAAGATGGGATATCATTTCCGCAGCAGAACCCATTTTAGCTAAAGGAGTACCAACGACATTAGCCAATAAGCCATTATCTTTATGTACTATTAAAGGATGATCGACACTAATAACCACTTCTTTCATTAATTGGGTATCGGAAAACAGACATACTTTATTCATTGCACCGCAAGGTTGGATTTTAGTCTGATAACCGATGTAGGACGTTTTCAAAAGATAATCTCTCCCTTCTTCACCCGGTATCCGGAACGAACCATCCTGATTCGTAACTACTCCATTCACAAAAGCAGAGTCTGCTTTGTCCAGCAATAGCACATTGGCGCAAACTAACGGTTCATTGTTTTCATCAATCACACTTCCTCGAATAGTTGTCAAGCGTTTGTCAATGCTCCCTTTCTGAATGACAAAATAGTTTTCTCGTTCTTTATAAATGAACGGGGTACTTTTCAGAACGATGGAAAGTGCTTCCGATTCGTTTCTTTGATGGATAGAGGCAGTGACATGGTAAGTCTCAGTCTCGTTATAGGAAAAAATGATATGCTTCTCCCCCGCTTTCTCAATCAGTTTCAAAACAGCAGGCAGTGGCTTGTTTCTAAGTTCCAACGTGATTTGACCGGTATTCTGAGCCGAAAAAGGACATGCGCACAATAATAATACCACAGCCATCCAGCCTCTTCTGTCGTGTATTCCCCAATTCATTGTTTTTCTATTTTTTAATTAGTTGTTTATTATACTACAACCAAAGTATGCAATCGGGTACGCAATATTACAAAAAAATAATCCGGAAAGACATGATCAATCCGTAGTTGATAAATAAGCAAGTATACAGGCTTTCAGCCTGCTAAGTCTTATTGGATAGAGAAAAGGCATGATAACACTTAAATGTATGAAAAACAAGATATTCAAAGCACTAAATTCTTGCAGGGAGAAGATTTGCTTTAACACAGTGTTAAAGCTTATGTTTTAAATCTAGACAACAAGTCATTTACATGCAAAAGGTTTGTTATTTACATTCGAAAAAGGAGAGACCTCAAGATGACGTTAACAATGTTAATTGAAAAGCAAGAATACATCACCCGGAATTCAAATACAGCACTATATAACAAAAAAAATTAAATCGTTTTGCTTTTTAAGATTAACCCTTTATATTTGCATCGTTGTTTATGCAATTATTGTTTCTTGTCCTAACAAGGATAACAAGAACAAAACCGGATAAACAAACAGCTCGCAAGCATTGTTCTTTTAAATGAAGTATCACCTTTATAATGTATAAGATGCGATGAAAAAATTACTGTTTCTGTTTTTTCTCCTAACAACTCCCTTTTCCCTGAAATCACAGGGGATTCTATCCTTAGATAGTTGCCGTGCATTGGCCATTGCCAACAATAAAGAGTTGCTGATAAGCGGAGAGAAAATAAATGCTGCACACTACCAAAAGAAAGCAGCCTTTACCAACTACCTGCCTAACTTCTCCGCCACAGGAGCTTACATGCGCAACCAAAAGGAATTCTCATTGCTTAACAATGACCAGAAAGCGGCTCTATCCGGCTTGGGTACAAGTGTGAGCGGTCCGTTGCAACAAGCCGCCCAAGTCATCGGACAGCTGCATCCGGAACTGGCCCCCATGCTTTCACAATTGGGAGGAGCCATTGTCCCGGCGCTCAACGAAGCCGGAACTGCAATTGTAGACGCATTCCGCACCGATACCCGAAATGTATATGCAGGAGCCATCACCCTCACCCAACCGTTATATATGGGTGGCAAGATACGTGCATACAATAAAATCACCAAATACGCCGAAGAACTGGCTCGTCAGCAACATAACTCGGGTATGCAGGAAGTGATTCTCAGCACAGACCAGGCTTACTGGCAGGTTATTTCCTTAGTCAACAAGAAAAAACTTGCGGAAAGTTACCTGAAGCTATTACAAAAACTGGACAGTGATGTAGAAAAGATGATTGCCGAAGGAGTAGCCACCAAAGCGGACGGCCTGTCGGTTCGGGTAAAAGTAAACGAAGCCGAGATGACACTGACAAAGGTAGAAGACGGATTAAGCCTTTCCCGCATGCTGCTGTGTCAACTGTGTGGCATCGACCTAAGCACTCCGATTGTTCTGGCTGACGAACAAGTAGACGATCTTCCGCTGATTCCGGCTACTACCAACTTTGAGATAGAAACAGCCTACGCCAACCGCCCCGAGATCCGCAGTCTGGAACTGGCTGCCAAAATCTATCAACAGAAAATAAACGTGACCCGTTCGGAACATTTGCCTTCCGTGGCACTAATGGGAAATTACATGGTCACCAACCCATCTGTATTCAACAGTTTTGAAAACAAGTTTAAAGGCATGTGGAATGTAGGCGTTATGGTTCAGTTGCCTATCTGGCATTGGGGAGAAGGCATTTACAAAGTGAAAGCGGCCAAAGCCGAAGCACGTATCGCCCAATACCAACTGGAAGATGCCAAAGAGAAAATCGAGTTGCAAGTCAATCAATCGGCTTTCAAAGTAAACGAAGCCGCAAAGAAACTGGCTATGGCCCAAAAGAACCTTGAAAAAGCGGATGAAAATCTGCGTTATGCAACTATCGGATTCGAAGAAGGTGTGATCGCTCCCAGTAATGTACTTGAAGCACATACCGCCTGGCTGTCGGCCCAATCGGAAAAGATAGATGCACAGATTGATGTAAAATTGACAGAAATCTACTTGCAAAAGTCACTGGGAACGCTCAAATAAGGTCAACGACCGAGTGCAAACATTCCTGAAAAGCTAATCTCAATAGTAATTTGTAAATCGTAAAAACCGTAAATAAAATGACATCACAAAAATCACAGAACAGCAATATGCTGCTTGCATTCCTCACCCTGCTGGGAGTTATTGTACTGGTTGCAGTTGTCGGTTTCTTCATGCTCCGCAAAGGTCCGGAAATCATTCAGGGACAAGCTGAGGTAACTGAATACCGCGTCTCAAGCAAAGTGCCGGGACGTATCCTGGAGTTCCGTGTAAAAGAGGGACAAAAAGTCCAGGCAGGAGATACACTCGCCATCCTGGAGGCTCCCGACGTAATAGCCAAAATGGAACAGGCTCGCGCCGCCGAAGCGGCTGCACAGGCACAGAACGAAAAAGCCATCAAAGGAGCGCGTCAGGAACAAATTCAAGCGGCTTATGAAATGTGGCAGAAAGCAATCGCCGGTGTCGATATAGCTGAAAAATCATATAAACGTGTCAAAAATTTATTCGACCAAGGAGTTATGCCGGCACAGAAACTGGACGAAGTCACCGCACAACGTAATGCAGCCATCGCAACCGAAAAAGCGGCAAAGGCCCAATACACGATGGCAAAGAACGGTGCCGAACGTGAAGATAAAATGGCTGCAGCAGCTTTGGTGGACCGTGCCAAGGGAGCTGTTGCCGAAGTGGAGTCGTACCTCAAAGAAACTTATTTGATTGCCCAGGCAGCCGGAGAGGTTTCCGAGATATTTCCCAAAGTGGGCGAATTGGTAGGTACCGGCGCCCCCATTATGAATATCGCCATAATGGACGATATGTGGGTGACTTTCAATGTACGTGAGGATCTGCTAAAAAATTTGACCATGGGATCAGAATTCGATGCTATCGTACCCGCATTGGACAATCAGACCATTCGCCTGAAAGTGCATTATATGAAAGATCTTGGTACATACGCTGCCTGGAAAGCAACCAAGACCACCGGCCAGTTCGACTTGAAAACATTCGAAGTAAAAGCGACTCCGCTTGAAAAAGTAACTAATCTGCGTCCCGGAATGTCAGTCATCATCAAGAAATGAAAGAAAGAGAAAAGAAATATATAGCCCTGTGGTTAGTCATGAAACGCGAATGCCACCGTCTCGTGTCTCGCCCGCTCTATCTCTTCTGCATGGTGATAGCTCCGCTGTTTTGCTATATTTTCTTCACCACGCTGATGGACTCGGGGTTACCGACCAATATGCCCGTTGGCGCTGTAGACCTGGACAATTCTGCCAGCTCACGAAACATTCTCCGCAATCTGGACGCATTCGGGCAAACAGCTGTCGTGGCGCATTATAGCAGTGTTAACGAAGCACGTACAGCTATGCAGGAAGGCAAAATCTACGGATTTTTTTATATACCCAAAGGAATGTCGGCCGATGCCCAGAGTCAACGCCAACCCAAATTATCTTTTTATACCAACAACTCCTACCTGATTGCCGGCTCATTATTGTTCAAGGATATGAAGATGATGTCCGAACTTGCCTCAGGAGCTGCCGCCCGTTCAGTTTTATATGCCAAGGGAGCAACGGAAGATCAGGCGATGGGATATTTACAACCCATTGTCATCGATACACATCCGATACAAAATCCTTGGTTAAATTATTCGGTCTATCTATGCAATACGCTTGTTCCGGGGGTATTGATGTTGTTGATATTCATGGTAACAGTATTTTCCATCGGTGTGGAAATCAAGGACCGCACGGCCCGGGAGTGGCTGCGACTGAGCAACAACTCCATCTACATCGCATTGGCCGGTAAGTTGCTTCCACAAACCGTGGTATTCTTTATCATGGGTATATTTTACAATGTCTATCTGTATGGATATCTGCACTTCCCATGTAACAGCGGAATTCTTCCGATGCTATTGGCAACCCTCTGCCTGGTATTGGCATCGCAATGTTGCGGTATCCTGATGATAGGCACACTGCCTACCCTTCGCCTCGGTCTGAGCTTCGCTTCGTTATGGGGAGTCATTTCTTTCTCCATTTCAGGCTTCTCTTTTCCGGTGATGGCCATGAATCCGGTATTGCAGGCACTCAGTAACCTGTTCCCATTACGCCACTATTTCCTGATCTATGTAGACCAGGCACTCAACGGATACAGCATGGCTTATTCCTGGTCAAACTATATGGCATTACTGATTTTCATGTTACTTCCGTTCTTCGTGGTACATCGGTTGAAGGAAGCTTTGATATATTATAAATACGTGCCCTAATGAAAGATATAAGTTTAAAAGATAAGATAACACAAGGCATCAATGACCTGTTTTATATCTGGAAGCGGGAATTTCGTACTACATTCCGCGACCAGGGGGTATTGATCTTTTTCGTACTCGTTCCATTGGTATATCCATTGATCTACAGTTTTATTTATACCAACGAAGTGGTTCGTGAAGTGCCTGCCGTGGTAGTAGATGACTCGCGTTCATCACTCAGCCGCGAATATCTGCGTAAAGTAGATGCCACCCCCGATATACAGATTGTGGCTTATTGTGCCGATATGGAAGAAGCCAAACAAATGCTCAAAGACCGGCTGGCATATGGCATCATTTACATTCCGAAAGATTTCAGTTCGGACATAGCTCTGGGCAAACAGACACAAGTCAGCATCTACTGTGATATGAGTGGACTGCTGTACTATAAAAGTATGCTTTTGGCCAATACTGCCGTGTCATTGGACATGAACGAAGATATCAAAATAGCCCGCTCGGGCAATACGACCGACCGGCAGGACGAAATCACTGCCTACCCTATCGAATATGAAGACGTAGCGATGTTCAATCCGACCAATGGCTTTGCCGCTTTCCTGATACCCGCCGTGTTGATCCTGATCATTCAGCAAACCTTATTATTGGGTATCGGACTTTCGGCCGGCACGGCACGCGAGAACAACCGCTTTAAAGATTTGGTACCCATTAACCGCCATTATAACGGTACTTTGCGCATTGTATTGGGTAAAGGATTAAGTTATTTCATGGTATATGCCTTGGTATCTGTCTATGTACTATGCGCCGTCCCCCGTATGTTCAGCCTCAACCAGATAGGACAACCCGGCACACTGGCCCTGTTCATACTCCCCTATCTGATGGCCTGCATCTTTTTTGCCATGACTGCATCTATCGCTATCCGTAACCGGGAGACATGCATGCTGATATTCGTATTCACCTCTGTGCCTCTATTATTCATCTCAGGTATTTCCTGGCCGGGAGCTGCCATACCTCCATTCTGGAAATACTTCTCTTACATATTTCCATCAACTTTCGGTATCAACGGATTTGTGAGAATCAACAACATGGGAGCAACACTGAGTGAGATTCCATTTGAATACAAAGCGTTATGGATACAGACCGGCTTCTATTTTCTGACCACTTGCTGGGTATACCGTTGGCAGATTATCAAGAGCCGTAAACACGTCATAGACAAATACAAAGAAATGAAAAATAGAGGGAAAGAATTCTTTTCATAATCACATACGTGTGTATATTTATTCCGGATTTACCCGGAAATGTCTGCTATGACAGTTCTGCATAAAAATATATCGAATAGCTTTTGCTTGAAACAAAGATAATTAGTACATTCGAAGCGTCTATATCTTCATGCAGAAGATGTAAACAGAGCACATACAATAATAAAACACATGTTATGAAAAGAAAAATGATGTCCCTATTACTCGCATTGGCGGTAATAAGCGGAAGTAGCGTGTACGCTAAAGTGATTGACGTAATGTCTCCCAACGGAGCCATTAAAGTATCGGTAGACATCAAGGACCGGATTTATTATTCGGTGTCCTATGATAATGACCAGTTATTAAAAGATTGCTATCTCAACCTGCAACTGCAGAATGAGACGCTAGGTACGAATCCCCACTTACGGAGCACCAAACGTGGAACCATTGACGAAAGTGTAAAACGTGAAATACCTTTCAAGAATGCGATCGTAAGAAATCACTGTAATACCCTGAGAATGAATTTCAGCGGAAATTATGCCGTTGAATTCCGCGTATTCGACAATGGTATCGCTTACCGTTTTGTGACAGATAAAAAAGGAGATAACATCGTAATGGGGGAAGACTTCGCAATTAACTTTCCAACCAATTATAAAGCTCATCTTTCCCAACCGGATGGCTTTAAAACCTCATACGAATGCCCATATACTCATGTAGATACCGAAAAGTATGCTGCTACCGACCGCATGAGTTACCTGCCTGTATTGATAGAAACGGATAAAGCATATAAAATACTGATATCTGAAGCCGACTTATCCGATTATCCCTGTATGTTCCTTAAAAGTACCGGTAAGAACGGAATGCAGTCTATTTTTCCCAAAGCACCTTTAGCCTTCGGAGAAGATGGTGACCGTAGCCTCAAGATTACCGAAGAAGCCGATTACATTGCCAAGACGGACGGCAAACGTTCATTCCCCTGGCGCATGATGGTGATTTCGAAAGAAGACAAAGAACTGATTGAAAACGAAATGGTGTATAACCTGTCTGCCCCTTGTGTTCTTGAAGACTACAGTTGGATCAAACCGGGACAAGTGAGTTGGGAATGGTGGCACGACGCACGCCTCTATGGGGTAGATTTCCGTTCGGGTTTCAATATGGATTCCTATAAGTACTACATTGACTTCGCATCCAAGTTCGGTATTCCTTATATCATCATGGACGAAGGATGGGCGAAAAACACACGTGATCCGTTTACCCCCAATCCCACCATCAATCTTACCGAACTGATAAAATACGGAAAGGACCGCAACGTAAAAATCGTACTTTGGCTACCATGGCTGACTGTCGAGAATCATTTCGACCTCTTTAAAACATTTGCCGATTGGGGCATCGCAGGAGTGAAGATCGACTTCATGGACCGCAGTGACCAGTGGATGGTAAACTATTATGAACGTGTAGCCAAAGAAGCCGCCAAGCATAAACTGTTTGTAGATTTTCATGGTGCTTTTAAACCAGCCGGACTTGAACGCAAATATCCGAATGTGCTTTCCTATGAAGGCGTATTGGGCATGGAACAAGGTGGTAATTGCAAACCTGAAAACAGCATTTATCTGCCCTTTATGCGTAATGCCGTGGGACCGATGGATTTCACTCCGGGTTCAATGATCTCTGCACAGCCGGAAGACAACCGTTCCACCCGGGCCAATGCCATGGGCTCAGGAACACGTGCTTTCCAAATGGCTCTTTTCATCATCTTCGAAAGTGGTCTGCAAATGTTAGCCGACAACCCGGTTTACTATTACAGAGAACTTCCCTGTACCGAATTTATCACAAGTGTTCCCGTCACCTGGGATGAAACCAAGGTCCTCTATGCCAAAGTAGGTGAAGCAGTCGTCGTAGCCAAACGAAAAGGAGAACAGTGGTTCATCGGAGGTATCACCGGCAATCAACCACAAAACATCGAGATCGACCTCGGATTCATTCCGGCAGGACAATCATTCACATTAACCTCATTTGAAGATGGCATTAACGCTGACCGTCAAGCAATGGATTACAAGAAAAAGGAGTCTACCGTGAACAATCAAACCCGCATGACATTGAAAATGGTACGCAACGGGGGATGGGCCGGAACAATTAAAATGAAATAGAATATAAATCAAGTTCATCATAGAACACACAGAGTCTTCATCTCTTGTTAATGGAATATTTATGAAAAAAGTTTCTCTGTGAAACTCTGTGTCACTCTGTGGTGATATGACATATTACAAAAATGAAAAAGCAAATCATACACCGCTGGATGCTGATGGCTGTCTTCTGCCTCGGAGCATCATTGATAGGAATAAATGCCCAAGAAAAAGACTGGGCTAACCTGCAACGTTATGCACAACAAAACGCCGAACTTCCGAAACCGGACAAAAACGAAAAGAGAGTGGTCTTTATGGGCAATTCCATCACAGAAGGATGGGTAAACACTCATCCTGATTTCTTTAAATCCAACGGTTACATCGGCCGGGGCATCGGCGGACAGACTTCTTACCAGTTCCTGGTACGTTTCAGGGAAGATGTCATCAACTTATCTCCTGCACTGGTAGTAATCAATGCAGCCACAAATGATATTGCCGAGAACACAGGAGCATATCATGAAGACCGCACTTTTGGCAATATTGTTTCGATGGTGGAACTGGCAAAAGCCAATCATATAAAAGTGATATTGACCACCACTTTACCGGCTGCCGCTTTCGGTTGGAATCCTGCCATTAAAGATGCTCCTCAAAAGATAGCTTCACTCAATGCACGTCTGAAAGCCTATGCCCAAACAAATAAAATTCCATTCGTCGACTATTACTCTTCTATGGTGAGCGGTAGCAACAAAGCTTTGAATCCGGCCTATACCAAAGATGGTGTGCATCCCACTTCCGAAGGATATGACGTTATGGAGAATCTTATTCAACAGGCTATAAACAAGACTTTACGATAACCATATTCAAAAAGGAAATTATGAAACCGTTTATCTCTTTTTGTCTTTTATTGTGTATTTGCTTAGGTAAACTATATGCGCAAGGCGTAAATATCGTATACATAGGCAACAGTATTACCCAAGGCGCATTATTGAAAACTCCGGTAACGGAGGCGCCTCCGGTACAGGCGAGTCAATACATCGAACAAGCAACCAAGCAATCGGTCGCTTTTCGAAATTGTGGAGTAAGCGGAACGACTACTCTGGATTTTCTTCCAATCGCAGAAAGACAATTTCCGAATGTAAAATCTGCCGCCCAAGAATTGAGTCAACGTAAAGGAACACTGCTTTTTTCCATTATGCTGGGCACGAATGACAGTGCTTGTAACGGTCCATTCGGTTCTCCGGTGGAACCGGTGTCCTACTATACCAACATGAAAGCGATTATCGACGAACTCCTTTCTTTGTATCCGGAATGCAAAGTGGTGATTCATCAACCAATCTGGTATAGCCCGAACACATATAACGGTGCCATGTATCTGGCTGCCGGCCTCAAGCGACTGAAAAGCTACACTCCCATGATCCATAAACTGGTAGACTACTATTCACAGGCAAACCCCAATCAAGTCTTTTGGGGAGATACGGCTGCTTCCGATTTCTTCCGGAACAATTATCAGAGTTATTTCACGCCGGAGAATGGAAATGCAGGTACTTTTTATCTGCACCCGAATAAAGAGGGAGCCGGTATCTTGGGTAAATACTGGGCAGAGGCTATCCTAAAGGCAATATAAACAAATACATCCTCTCAAAGGGGCGCCGCAGATTCGCACAGACAACACCGGTAACTGACCAGTTCTTTATCTTTTAAACCGTGCGGATCTGTGGTGCTACCCTTAAGTAATTCCTTCATTTACATCATTTAACACACTTCACTTTGTTTAGTTACGACCGTTCCGTAGCTTTGTAATATAAACGTAATTAAATATACTCCATGGAAAAGTTGACAATGCAAGAAGAAGAAGTGATGATCTACATTTGGGAACTGGAAAGTTGCTATGTGAAAGACATCGTTGCCAAGTTTGAGCAACCTACTCCTCCCTACACCACGGTGGCTTCCATCGTGAAGAATCTCGAACGGAAAAAATATGTAAAGGCACAGCGTGTAGGAAACACGTATCTGTACACTCCGTCTATTAAAGAAAGCGAATACAAACGAAGTTTCATGAGTGGAGTCGTACGGAACTACTTTGAAAACTCTTACAAAGAGATGGTCTCTTTCTTCGCCAAAGATCAAAAGATATCGACCAACGACCTGAAGGAAATCATCGACATGATTGAGAAAGGACAAGAAAAATAATCGCTAATACCCTGAAAAACATGACTCCCGAACTGGCATATTTTCTGAAAATAAATATAGCAATTGCTTTATTCTACGCCTTCTATCGGTTGTTTTTCTACAGAGACACCTTCTTCCAATGGCGAAGGACAGCTTTGCTTTGCTTCCTTGTCATTTCTCCGCTCTATCCGGTACTGAACATTCAGGAATGGATCAGATCGCACGAACCGATGGTAGCAATGGTCGATTTGTATGCAACAATCGTATTGCCCGAAATCGAAATAACTCCCGAGGTTAGGGCTGCGGACTGGCAAAGTATCATTTTATCTACAGTAAATATCATCTATTGGTCAGGGGTCACTTTACTTTTAGTACGTTTCTTCGCTCAGCTTGCCAGTATTCTACGGTTGCGTCTTCGTTGCCGGAAAGATCAGATAGAAGGAATACCCGTCTATCTGCTGGATAAAGAAAGTGGTCCTTTTTCTTTTTTTCACTGGATTTTCATTTATCCGCAGGCACACCCGCAGAACGAATTAAGTGAAATCCTGACTCACGAAGGAACACATGCCCGCCAAAGACATTCCATAGATGTGATTATCAGTGAGCTAATGTGTATTGCCTGCTGGTTCAATCCTTTCATGTGGTTGATGAAGCGGGAAGTACGAAACAATCTGGAATACATGGCGGATAATCGGGTGTTGGAAGCCGGACATGATTCAAAGTCCTATCAATATCATTTGTTGGGACTGGCACATCAAAAGAGCGCGATCACCCTTTCCAACAGCTTCAATGTGTTGCCGCTGAAGAACCGTATCACGATGATGAACAAAAAGAGAACCAAGGAGATAGGACGAACCAAGTATCTGCTATTTATCCCCTTGGCTCTTGCTTTGATGATAGTGAGCAACATCGAAGCAGTGGCACGTACCACTAAAAGTATTGCACAGGAAGTGATGCAAACCGTAGAAGAACAGATGGAACCCGAAAACGCTGTTGCTGTTAAGGAAAGCACTTCCTCTCCCCAGGCAGCCAATCATATTTCACAACCTCAAGAGAGCGGCATAGCCGAACAGCCCGCCCAAGAAGAAAGCCGGGAGCAAATCGTATTCGAGGTTGTGGAGAAAATGCCGGAGTTTCCGGGCGGCGTAAGGAATATGAATCATTTCATCAACAGCCATCTTCGTTATCCGGTGATCGCCCAGGAAAACGGAACACAAGGCCAAGTCATCGCACAGTTCGTAATTCAGGCAGACGGTACACTCTCTGACCTGAAAATAGTGAAAAGCGTAGACCCGTTGCTGGATGCCGAAGCCATGCGCGTGATAAAAGAGATGCCTAAATGGCAACCCGGGAAACAAAGAGGAATAGCTGTTGCCACCAGGGTCACAGTGCCGATACGATTCCGACTGATGGATTCCGATTCCGCTCCGTCAACAGACAGCAATAAGAATCAGGAGAATACCATATTCGATGTGGTTGAACACGCGCCGGAATTCCCCGGCGGAATGGAAGCCTGCCTGAAATATATGTATAAAAATATAAAATATCCGGCAGTCGCAATGGAAGCGGGAATACAAGGACAAGTTGTCATACAAATAGTCATTGACAAGGACGGGAAAATACATGATCCCAAGATAGTTCGGGGAGTATCGCCGGAACTGAATGCCGAAGCGATCCGCGTGATAAGCAACATGCCTCAGTGGATACCCGGAAAACAAAAGGGAAAGAACGTGGCAACCCGATTCACACTTCCGGTCCGCTTCCGCCTGGCTTAGTTTCTAAGCCTCTAACCTGAAAATCATTTTAATAAAAACAATATGAAGAAAATCACATTTATTGCTATTCTTTTGCTGTGTATCTGTAGCCTCACAAAAGCTAAAGAGAAAGTTATAGAGCAACCCCCATTCATCGCCTGGACCAGTACCTCTATTCAAGTGGACAAAGTTGTTCTCAGCGACACAGCTACGGTGCTTTATATCAAAGCATTCTATCATCCCAAGCAATGGATCAGGATTTCCGGACAAAGTTTCCTGAAGGACAATAACGGAGAAACTTACGCTCTGCGTTCGGGAATCGGTATCAAGCCCGACACGGAATTCTGGATGCCCGAATCCGGAGAAGGAGAATTCCGCCTGGTATTCCCACCGATCCCGGCCTCGGCTACTTCGATCGATTTTTCAGAAGGAGACAATGTTCAAGGTGCTTTCAAGATATGGGGCATTCAGCTGAAAGGCAAAGCCCTCCCGGAACTTTTGTTACCTCAAGAAGCCATCGTACATAAAATCGACATCAACGACGAATTGCCCGAGCCCAAAATTGAATATAAAGACGCTACTATAAAAGGACGGATTCTGGATTATCGCCCGGGACTCGTCAGCAAAATTGTACCGATTATATTCGATCCGGTAAAAGGTGCCTACGAAAGCGAAGAAGTAAAAATAAACAATGACGGTACATTCGTCACGAGAGTGAAAGTGCCGACCACCACATCGGCTGCCATCCGCCTTTTTGGTAAAATGATAACTTTCTATGCCGTACCGGGCGAAGAGAGCAGCATCATTATCAATACCCGTGAACTTTGCCGACAGCAATCCAAGTTTCATAAGGATGACAAACCTTATGGCGAAGCCGTTTATTTCGGCGGAACATTAGCCGGCCTGTCACAGGAATATTCGAACTGCACCCTAAAAACCTCCATTCTAAATGATTACCGCCAATTATTCAAGGATGTAGCAGGAATGGACGCCGGCGCTTACAAAGACTTTATCTATGGAAAGCGGGCCAATCTCCTGGCATCCATAGAGAAAGCTCCAATCAGCAAGGCTCTCAAGGCAGTGTTGGGCAATCAAGTGGATGCCGAGGCTGCCCAAGCCATCTCCCTGACGGAAATGGTTATCAAGCAAGCCTACACCATGGAGCACAAAATGAGCAAAGAAGAGGCCAGGGAATACTTTAACACGGCTCAGATAGAACTGCCTGAAAATTATTATGCGAATGCTTTCAGACCGCTCGCTTCCATCAACACCATGGCAGCACTCTATAACTCCAAGCTCTCCGAACTGATTCCGTATTATCTACGCCGCCGAACCGATGAACTGACCAAAGCCTGGGGAACCGACAAAGGAATCTACTTCGATATCAACAAAGCAGGCGAACTCTATTCGTCCATCAAAGAGTTCACCCCGCTGACTGCCGAACAGGAAGTGATACTTGCCACTCTTCCACCTGCCTGTCAGAATGAAGTGCGGGACGCCAACAACCAACTGCTGAAGACCCTTGAGGCCAATAAAAAGAAGACAGGGTTCACCATCAACGAAGTTGGTGACGTCAGCAATGAAGAGCTGTTTTCATCCATCATCTCTAAGTACCGGGGCAAAGTGATTCTGGTAGACTTCTGGGCAACCTGGTGCGGCCCCTGCCGCATGGCCAATAAAGCAATGTTGCCACTGAAGGAAGAGTTGAAAGGAAAGGACATCGTTTACCTTTACATTACCGGCGAAACCTCCCCCCTGAAAACATGGGAGAACATGATTCCGGATATCCACGGTGAGCATTTCCGTTTAACGGATGCCCAATGGAGTTTCTTAGGTGATAAATTCGACATAAGGGGCGTACCCACCTATCTCATCATCGATCGGGAAGGAAATGTCAAACACCAAAAGACAGGATTCCCGGGTGTAGCCCAAATAAAAGAGGAATTGATGAAAGTATATGATTAACCCTCCGGACAACAAACAATAAACAAAGAACGATCGGCTCCTGCCTATGGGACAAGGAACCGATCGTTCATCATTTAAAAGCGCTTATCGTTACTTATGTAACTCCACAATCTTCGTGGGAGCCATTTCTACATTCCGCTTATCTACCTGACGTACCACGCTGGCAGCCAGTGCGAGGAATGCACGACCTGTAACCGTATTTTCATCCAAAGCAACCGGAGTTCCTTTATCGCCTCCTTCACAGATACTCTGAACAATCGGAATCTGTCCCAACAGCGGAACGTTCATCTCTTCGGCCAACTTCTTGGCACCTTCTTTTCCGAAAAGATAATACTTGTTTTCCGGAAGTTCGGCCGGAGTAAACCAGGCCATATTCTCCACCAATCCGAGGATGGGGACGTTCACTTTATCATTAGTGAACATGTTGATCCCCTTGCGGGCATCGGCCAAAGCTACAGCCTGCGGAGTGCTGACAACAACAGCACCTGTCAGTGCCAGTGTCTGGACTACCGTCAGGTGAATATCGCTCGTACCCGGCGGAAGGTCGATCAGGAAATAATCGAGATCTCCCCAGGCGGCATCCCCGATCAACTGTTTCAACGCATTGCTCGCCATACCCCCACGCCATAAAGTGGCCTGGTCGGGATCGACAAAGAAACCGATAGAAAGCAGTTTCACGCCATACTTCTCGACAGGAATAATCATATCGCGTCCGTCTATCTTCTCAGCGTAGGGGCGAGCATCTTCCACTTGAAACATCTTAGGCATGGAAGGACCGAAAACGTCGGCATCCAGTAGACCGACTTTATAACCCAACTTAGCCAACGCTACAGCCAGGTTGGCCGATACGGTAGACTTACCCACTCCTCCCTTACCGGAAGAGATGCCGATGATATTCTTCACATGGGGCAGCAATTTGCCCACTTCGGGACGTGCAGCCTGTACTGTTTTCACACTGATATTTCCAACTATCTCCACCTCTTTGCCCACATGAGTAAGAATAGCTGTTTCGGCAGCTTTTATCACCGACTTCATAAACGGATCGGTCGGTTTTTCAAAAATCAGGGAGAATGAAACCTTCATTCCCTCTATACGGATGTTATCCTCCACCATACCGGCCTCCACAAGATTCTTTCCGGTTCCGGGATAACGCACTGTAGCCAGTGCATCGAGTATTAATTTAGGATAGATTGTCATAGTTTGTATTATTTAGATGTCTGCAATCCGCTCCGCTTGCTACGATTATAGCTCCGGTACGAATCGAGTTCAATTTCAATATCCGGTTCTCTGAGTTCTCCTTCCTGCGGCAACAGGAATTTGATGTACTTAATGCTTAAACCGCGATCGAGCCACTGTTGTTCATAATAGGTCTTGATACCCAGAATATCGTCTACCAAATCAGAATGATAAAGATCTTCGGTGATAAACTCTACCGGCAGTCCGTTCTCCTCAATCATATATTTGGTATAAGTGAACATGAAGTTGCTGTCAGTCTTCAGATGAATGATTCCATTGGATACCAAAAACTTACGGTAGCGTTCCATAAAATAGGTAGAAGTCAGTCGCTTGGTAGCTTTCTTCATTTGCGGATCAGAAAAAGTCAGCCAGATTTCGCTCACTTCTCCTTCTGCAAAAAAGCGGTCGATGATCTCGATGTTGGTACGCAGGAAAGCCACATTCTTCATGCCGGCCTGAAGAGATTCGGTAGCTCCCGTCCACATACGGGCGCCTTTGATATCTACCGCGATAAAATTCTTATCGGGAAACATCCGCCCCAGTCCGACGGTATATTCGCCACGTCCGCAACCCAATTCAAGTACAATCGGGTTATCGTTCTTGAAAAACTCTTTGTGCCATTTTCCCTTCATGTCAAAAGGCACATTGTCCACTGCCGAGTAAGGATACTCAAAGACATGCGGATAACTTGCCATATCGGCAAACTTCTCTAATTTATTTTTTCCCATTCAATAAAGTTAAATCGTTTCTACCCAACCGGTATAGTTATAAAACACCCGGTCGTTAAATTGCTGGCGGAACAACGCATATTTGTCAATGCCGGTACAGTGACAGACTCCCAGACGTTTGGGAAGTTTCATACCCAGAAAGGCCGAAATCACATTGAACTTCTCTTCTTCCGCATTGTGAATATGAAAGCCTCCCATCACCAGTTTGAGTCCCAATCCCGGAAAGGCATTCTGCACGGCACGAATGATATTGGTAATCCCCCGGTGTGAACAGGCACTCAGTACCGAAAGAGACTTTTCGCCCTTCAACACCAATGCCAGTTCATCTTCAAAAGTATCGGGACGCATCTCTCCTTCTATCTCCGTAAAGAAGTGTTCGAAGTGAGTGTCGTTCCTGTCCACCACCTTGACGTCCGGAAACGCAAATACGCCCGGTACAATCTCCGTAGTTTCGTCAACCAGCCAAAAGCGCGACTTATCCAATGCTTCGGGATGAAGCATTCCGTTCTCACGCTCGTTCTTGAACTTTTTCCGGAATACCTCACGCTTGCAAACCACCTTCGCTACACTGTTCATCTTCAGAAAGGCATAAAGCCCCCCTGTATGGTCACGATGTCCGTGAGATAACACCACATATTCCACATCGCTCAGATCGAGTCCCAACAGGCGGGCATTCCGGAGAAACAGATCCGAAGCACCGGTATCGAACAGCACTTTGTGTTCCCCCGCTTCAACAAGCAGGGAAAGCCCATGCTCTCCCTGTAATCCCTTACCGTAAACACTGTTTTCCGCGAGGGTTGTTATTTTGTAGTTCATTTATCGAACGTTTATTCAACAATAGTCACCCATCCGTGAGTATCGGGTTCGTCACCATACTGGATGCCACGCAATTTATTATAAAGCTTCTCACAAACCGGTCCCGGCTTTCCATCTTTCGAAATCACATACGACTTGCCATTCTCAAGGTCGTCAATACGTTCGATCGGGCTGATAACGGCAGCAGTACCACAAGCTCCCGCTTCTTCGAAAGTGCTCAACTCTTCTTCGGGTACCGGACGGCGCTCTACTTTCATGCCCATATCTTCCGCCAACTGCATCAAGCTCTTATTGGTGATGGAAGGAAGGATGGAAGTAGACTTCGGAGTGATGTAGGTATTGTCTTTAATACCAAAGAAGTTGGCCGCACCACATTCGTCAATGTATTTTTTCTCTTTTGCGTCCAGATAGAACTCGCAGGAATAACCCAAGTCGTGAGCCTTCTTATTGGCGCGCAGACTGGCTGCATAGTTTCCACCGACTTTGTAGATACCGGTTCCGTGAGGCGCAGCACGGTCGTACTCGCGGATAATGACATAAGGATTGGTAGAGAAGCCACCCTTGAAATAAGGACCGACCGGTGTGACAAATACAACAAACATATATTCATCTGCCGGATGGACACCCACCTGGGCACTGGTTCCGATAAGCAACGGGCGAATGTAAAGAGAAGCTCCACTCTCGTAAGGAGGAATAAAGCGTTCGTTCAATTTTACCACCTTCAGGATAGCTTCCTTGAAACGTTCCGTCGGCAATTCAGCCATCATGATGCCCTGACAGGTGGACTGCAGACGCGCAGCATTCTCCTCCAGACGGAAAATACGCACTTTGCCGTCTTTACCACGGAAAGCTTTCAAACCCTCGAAGGCTTCCTGACCATAATGCAGGCAAGTGGCAGCCATGTGCAGGTTCAACACCTCGCTACTGCTTATTTCGAGTTCGCCCCATGCGCCATTACGGAAATTGATTCTCACATTGTAGTCTGTCTTCATATAACCGAATGACAGATTAGCCCAGTCTATTTCTTTCATATCGTTAGTTATTAGTTATTTTCGATTGAGCAACAAAAATAACCTTTATTCTTCAGATAGCCTCTTTTCTTGCAGTAATTTTTCAATTTCCTGATCTGCCTTTGTCAGCTTTCCGGTACAGAAAGCTATTATTTCATTGGCTTCTTTTATTTTTTCACTCAGTTCGTCAATCTCCAGTTCGTTACTGTCTATCTGCCGAACAATCTTTTCCAGGCGTTCTATAGCCTGTGAATAGGTCTCTTTCTTCTTGGCTGGCATATTACTATTTTACTATTATACAGGAAACCCCTCCTCCGCAGAGCAGGCAGAGAGGTTACCGGATGATTTGGAAAAACATTTCAAACGGCATGGACTTATTCGACTCTCGACATCACTTCTCCTTCGTAAAGGCGGGTTATCAGCTCGTCTCCCGATTGCAGGCAGGCAGCACTCTTCACCGCCTTCCCGTCTTTCAGAGTGATGCTATACCCTCGTTTCAACAGCTTCTGAGGCGAAGCGTCCGCAATGCGGTTCTGTAAAAGTTCCAGCCGGTGGTGCTGTCGGGCCAATAAAGTTTCGGCAGCATGCGAGAGATTGCTTTTCGCCATCTGCAACTTTATCCGCGATTCCGACAGTTTACGCATCACTTGTGACGGTATGCGTGCCTGTAGCAAAGCAAGCCTCCTGCGTTCTTGCTCCAGGCGGTAGAAAACACGGGCATGCAGTTCTTCGGCCAACGCCCCGAGCCGGTCTGCCGCCTCTTCCATCCGGTCGATCAGCAGTTCGGCCGCTGCTGTCGGAGTTTTCACGCGGGTATGGGCTACAGAATCGAGTACGGTATCGTCCCGCTCGTGTCCGATGCCGGTTATGACAGGCAACGGAAACTGTGCACAGGCAGCAGCCAACAGATAAGTATCAAAGCCGGACAAATCGGAAGTGGCACCTCCACCACGGATGATAACCACCACATCGAACTCGTCCACCCGGGCATTCACTGCATCGAGGGCAGCCAATACAGACTCCTCCACCTGGTTGCCCTGCATCAGGGCGGGAAAAAGTTCCGTACGGAAGTAGAACCCGCGCGGGTTGTGCTGCAACTGATGGCAGAAATCGCCATAACCGGCTGCCGTAGCCGAAGAGATGACCGCAATGCGTTGTGGCAATAACGGCATCTCCAACTCTTTGTTCAGCGTCAACACCCCTTCTTCTTCAAGCTGCCTGAGTATCTCCCGGCGGCGGCGTGCCATATCGCCCAATGTATAGGTAGGGTCGATATCCTGCACGGTCAGGCTGTAACCATACAATTCATGGAAAGCAACCGTCACCTTGACCAGCACCTTTATGCCGGAAGTAAACAACTGTCCGGTGGACTCCTCAAAATAAGGCTTCAGCAGCCGGTAGATGTTAGCCCAGATCGTTCCTCTTGCCTTGGCTATCAGATTATTGCTGCGAGGATCTTTCTGGACAAACTCCAGATAGCAATGCCCGGTACTGTTTGTACGGACATCGCTCAACTCCGCCTGTACCCAGTATTCATCGGGCAGGCACTGCTCCAGACTCCGCCGGACCAAGGCATTCAGTTCATAAAGAGAAAGCGTGTCTTGCATATCTTATTTTTTCTTCGAAACAGATTGATAAGCTTTCCACAGATCGGGCACTCCGTATCCGTAGATATTGTCGGGGAAATCGACCCGATCGCCGGATTGACGCACCAGTTCGATGATTTCCTTTGCAGTCAGTTGCGGACAAGCTTGCCACAGGCAAGTCACCATGCCGCACAGGATCGGTGAAGCAAACGAGGTTCCACTCGCTTTACGCAGATTACCGTTTGTCCCCATCACATCCGAGTTCAGCCCCACGGCAACGACATCGGGTTTCACGCGATTATCGGCTGTGTTGCCGATAGAAGAAAACGAAGCCAACACGCCTCTCCGGTCGATAGCACCTACCGTCAGCACATTCTCCGCATCCCCCGGTGTCGTGATTTTCTTCCATGAAGAGGCACCCGAATTACCGGCACTGCACATCAGTACGATTCCTTTATCCGCCATTTTCGACGCCTGGCGGGACATCAGTGCATGGTGTCCGTCCAGGTCACGATACTTATAGTTCTTGGTAGAATCATCAAAGGTGAAATATCCCAATGAAGTATTCACCACATCTACTCCGACACTATCGGCAAACTCGACAGCCGCCGCCCAGTAGTCCTGCTCCACCAAATGCTCGGACGCTTCGTCTTCACTGCGGAGCAACCAATAAGAGGCTTCGGGAGCCGTACCCACCATTACATAAGGATCATTCATCGCCATGCAGGAGAGGACGGCCATTCCGTGCGATCCTTTGGCGTAGATATCGCTTCCCGGTTCCACGAAATCTTTCGTACCCAGGATGCGGATGTTTTTCATAGCCTCTATCTTGTCCACGTTATGATATCCGGCATCGATCACGGCAATGGTCATGCCTTGTCCCTTAAATCCGGCCTCATGCAATTTTTCGCCGTTACTGATTTCTATCTGCCGGAGGGCAGGACCGTAGTAGTTCTCACTCTTGAGCGGACTGTTCGCCAGGGAGTCCCGTTTATCTTCCGCTGCAGGTTTCGACGGGGCAACCCATACCTTCTCGGTAGCACGCACAAAAGGCAGCGCGGCAATTTCGCCTATCACGGCACTGTCGTTACATGACACGGTGACGAAATTATCCCATTTTCCCATAGCCACAATCTTCACTCCCTTGTCGCGGATGGCATCCACATACCGACGGCAGACCGGCAGATCGGTAGAGTCGACAGGCAACTGCTGACGCTGGCGGCGGGCGATGGCTTTTTCCGACAAGAATTTCTCGGGATGATCCAGTGAATAAGTGGTCGCAGCCTTATCTTTCAGGCTGATGCGATACTTTAACGTATCCTGTTGTGCCGGCGCTCCCAAAGCAACGAAGACCAAGGCAATAAGTGCTAATTTTTTCATCTCGTATTTTTATTTTTGTTTTTGTTTCTATTTCCAGTCTTTGTTCTGTTCAATCACTAACCCGATACCACGTTGCGAAGCGATAAACGCACCACCCAACACCCGCCGGCCTTCATAAAACACGGCCGACTGCCCCGGAGCAATCGCCGACGCCTCCGCCAAAAAACGAACCAGCAGACGCCCGTCTTCAAGCCTCTTCACCCGGCAAGGAATCGGACGGCTTCTGTAACGGATGCGCACCGCCAGGTCCGGACACGCAAACAATTCATCCTCATCCACAATGTTGTCTTGCTCCGCCACCATGTATTCGGCTCTCAACTGCCCGGCATCACCCAGCATGACGGTGTTCTTCTGCGGATTGATTTTCAAGACATAGGCCGGTTTTCCCAGTGCGATCTCCAGTCCTTTACGCTGTCCGATGGTATAATAAGGGAAGCCTTTGTGCTGCCCCAGCTTTACACCTTCTGAACTGACAAACCATCCCGGACCTACCTCAGCATCCAACTCCGGACACTGTTCGCGAAGAAAATCGCGATAGTCTCCTTTAATAAAGCATACCTCCATACTCTCCCCTTCCTTCGACTTGGCTTCATAGCCTTTCTCACGCAGATAGTCACGGACGGTCTGCTTGGTATAGTTACCCAAAGGAAAAATGCAACGCCGCAGCACGTCCTGTCCCAGTCGCCAGAGGAAATAGGACTGGTCTTTCTTGTCATCATCACCGGCAACGATATAGATATGTCCGTTCCGCTCTTCCAACCGGGAGTAATGACCGGTGGCTATCCAGTCGCACCCCAGCTTGTCAGCCCATTCTATCAACATCCGGAACTTAAATAACGGATTGCACATCACGCAAGGGTTCGGCGTACGCCCCTGACGGTACTCGTCTATAAAGTTTTTGACAATGGTATTTTTAAAAGGAACGCGTTCATCGGCCACATAATGCTCTATCCCCATACGTGCCGCCAACTCCCTGGCATCCTGCGGCTCGTCACCCCAGACACGCATGGTGACACCCACTATCTCATATCCCTGCTCTTGCAGCATCAGGCAGGTGGCGGTGCTGTCTATCCCCCCACTCATACCGACAAGAACACGCTTCTTGGATTCTTTCATATTCATTCTCTTTTTACGAAGAATGCAAATGTACAAGATTCCCGGCAGAATACAATCAATTGGACAAGTTAGTATACAAACTTTAAAACTACAGGGGGCATAACAGACCTCATGCCATGGCAATGTCTCCTACATATCCATGAACAGAACACTTGTAGAACGATGCTTTTGTCTTTCTGTCAATTTGATATCAGAACCTCCCTACATTTCGGTTTTTCGGGCCGACGGAAAGCTTCGTAAGAAAAAACGGCCTACACGCAATCAGCCGATTATCCTTTTAGCAGCCAATCGGACAATAACCATACAATAAGAAGCGGAAAGACACAGAAAGAGACCAGTAGAGAAGGCGAATCGTAAAAGGAGGAGCTTTTTATCACCTCCCAAAGCTCTCTTAGCGACTAACAACCGGAGAGGAATCGGGCACTTTAGAAGTAAGATTCCGGAACAATAGGAGATATGAGTGAAAACATTAGGAGATATTTTGAAAACATATAAGTATTTTCGGAAAATGTAACCGTCTTTTGGAGCAAACGCTTCCTTCTTTTTCCCGGAAACAACCGTTCATTTTCCCAAAAGCCCGGCTCTTCTCCCTCCCGACCCCGGCTTTCCGTCCTTAAAAGCACTGTTTTCCCGCTCCATTACATCCGGTTTGCCGATCCGGAGAAAAGGGGCTGTCACCCAAACACCGACTTTAATTACTTTCTGCGCACGAAAAGCCGCCACAAGTAGCAAAAGAACAATAGGAAACCTATGAATGCAGTCGCCGAACTCCTCCCGGCATTTCCGCCGGGACACACAAGTATATATCCAAAATGTTATTACATAGTCCTATCCTTTAACTCAACCACAAAAGGGATAGAGCAGAAAAGAGAAATAAAAAAAATAGCTAAAAGCATTTGCCTTCTTCAAAAAGAATCAGTATATTTGAAGTATAAGAAGACTCAGATATGGCAAACCCCAAATTACCGGGAATACCCGAAGCTGAACAAGCTCTGTTGTATGCCAAACTGAATGAATACAACCGGGGCCGCATGTCTTACAAAGAGGCAGGAGCCTATTTTGTGGTTCTGCCAAGACCGGGACATCCCACTTACTCGGTCTGGATCTATTCGCCTACACTCGAGAAGAACAGACTTCTGTTTATTCATGAACTCTCAGCAGACATCAACGAATCACTGCGGATGGCAAGCACGCTGTTTTTCTTTTCCAGGCGTTGCCTGCTGATCGTGGAATACAACGAGAAGAGGATGCAAAGCAACGGAGACGATATCATATCGTTCGGAAGGTATCGCGGACACTATCTGCACGAAATCCTGAAAGTCGATCCGGCCTACCTGAGCTGGATAGCCTACAAATACACACCCAAAATCCCCAAGCAGGAGCGTTTTGTAGCCATAGCGCAAGTATATCACTCTGTACATCTGGACATCATGCAACGAAAGGCACGGCAGAAACGCGAAGCCGGCCGTTTTCTGGGCAACGAGGGTGAAAAGTTGGAGGGCCTGAATCTAAAAGTGGTAAGAGTGCGGCTTGAAGACGATCCGTATAAAACAAGGGTCATGGGTACTTCCGTTCAGTTCTTTGTACGACAGATAGTAACGTTAACCGATCCGTCCGGAAATCTGGTGGTCCTAAGGATTTCTTCGAAAACACCCAGCCCCGTATCCTGCCAACTTCCGGCACTGGAACATGAGTTCCGCCCCGGCGAGATAGTCCACATCGCCTCGGCACGGATAGCGCGCACGTACGAAAGTTATGGCTCAAAGTATACACGTTTGAGCCATGTGAAGTTTCATCCGGCGGATTAACGCTTTCTCCAGTCATCCTTTACATAGTCAGACGGATAAGAAGTAGAATCCACGACTCCACCTTTCTGACGAATCCAGGTATCAAACGTCCGGGTACCCTCATTAAGTACAATAACACGAGCACCATTGGGTAAATGATTGTACTCCGTATTCCCACCGGTAAAACGGCCGTAAGCCAAAAGAATATTCTTCCACATCACAGCGTAATCATTATCATGATCGTGTCCTACAAAAACGCCCATCACATCTCCTGCCTCTTTCATGGCAGCAAACATACCGGTATTCAACTGTGGCGCACAAGCCTTTTCCATACGGGTACCACGAAGAATGGCATTCTCGTTGGCAGCAGCTTCATTATACTCCGGAAGTGGAATATGGAAGAAAGCTAATGCCGGATAAGGTTTGCCACCATTCCGGGCAGTATAGGCGGCACTTTGAGCACGATACCATGAGACTTGACCGAAAGTCAGCCACGCATATCCGTCTACATCTTTAAGCGAAGAGTAGGAGTGTGAATCCATACAATAAAGCAGTGCAGCATCCTTTGAAGCGTCGGCAGAGGATTTCACTGTCAGTATATAGTCCGGCGAAGGAGAAGTACCACGGTCGGGCAACAGATTTCCGGCTACTCCACGAATCAAATCATAAAGTTCGGCACGGGTCTTTCCCTGTTCATTATCATGATTCCCAAAAGTAACAACGAACGGAAGGTGCCGATGTTCCACTTGCCCAAGCACCTGAAGCATACCTTTATCAGCAGGAGAAGAATAAACGACATCACCGGTAAAAATCACAAGATCGGGATGTTCGGCATCCAATACTTCCCCTATACGTTCAAGAGCTACATCCGAAGCCGGATTACCATACTTGAAATGTACATCGGTGAACTGGACAATTTTGAACTTACCGTCTTTATTAAATCGCAAAACGGTATTTTGGGCAGCACTATCATTTATTGCCATGAAAGAAAACAAAACGGCCAATAAGGTCCCAAGAATCTTTTTCATACTATATATGTTTAGGAGATGAATTCAATCACACGCGATTGATCAGCACGGTTGCATAGGCGGAAATACCTTCTTCCCGCCCGGTAAAACCAAGTTTCTCGGTGGTAGTGGCTTTAATGGAAATATCGTCTGCATCGATCCCCATCACTTCGGCAAGCACTTGCTGCATCGAAGGGATATGGGCTTTCAGTTTAGGGCGCTCCGCACAGATAGTGGCGTCGATATTACCGATCTGATAGCCTTTGGCAGCAATCAGCTCCACTGTTTTCTTTAATAAAATCTTGCTGTCTATATTCTTATATTCACCGGCATTGTCAGGGAAGTGATAACCGATATCACGCATGTTGGCAGCACCCAGCAAGGCATCACAAATAGCATGCACCAATACATCGGCATCCGAATGTCCCAACAATCCTTTTTCATGTTCCAAAAGAATGCCTCCTAACCAAAGTTCACGTCCTTTGACCAATTGGTGGACGTCGAAACCAAAACCTACTTTTATTTTCATAAGAGTTATTTTATAAATGAATAAAGGAGTATCCGGACTTACCGGATATAGAAATCAAGCAACTTCTCGGTTTCAAGGTATCCCTCCAAATGCTGGCCGATACTGACCGGACCGCCCCCTACAGGCGTACCGGTGAAAAGAAGGTCACCGATTTTCAGAGTCACAAAGCGGCTGACATAAGCAATGATATCGTCTACCCGGAACAGCATATCGGCAGTATGCCCCTGCTGTACCGTTTTCCCGTCTATATCCAGGTGGAAATGAAAATTCTGCACATCGGCCAGTCGCTCCACCGGTACAAATGTGCCAATGGCAGCGGAACTATCGAAACCTTTACATAATTCCCAAGGATTGCCGGCTTCACGAAACCTGCGCTGTAAATCGCGTGCAGTGAAGTCGATGCCGACTGTCACCGCATCATAATAACGATGAGCAAAGCGTGAAGCTATATTTTTTCCCAAGCGATTGATGCGCACTACCAGTTCTGTTTCATAATGCACTTCATTCGAAAAATCGGGAATAAAGAAAGGTTTGCCATCTTTAAGGATAGCCGAATCGGGTTTCATGAAAATTACCGGCTCTTTATTCTCCAACGTATGTCCCAGTTCCTCGTTGTGCCGGGCATAATTCATTCCAACAGCTATAATCTTCATGCTCTATTCTATTTCATTAAAGTTCAAACGATTAAACATAACAGCGAGGTGAGCGTAAAGTGATGTGTTCTGCACCACGATATCTTCCGGAACACGAATACGGAAAGGGGTAAAATTCCAGACGGCTTTAATACCACCGGCCACCATCGTATCTGTAATGCATTGGGCAATCTCGATGGGCACGGTCAGTACACCGATGTGCACACCGTACTCCTGCATCTTCTTCTGAAAATCGTCAGAGTGGAAAATGGGAATCCCATTGAGCGTAGTGCCTACCAGCGACGGGTTTACATCAAAAGCAGCTACAATCTCCAAGCCGAAATGGCTAAGTCCGGAATCACGCAATAAAGCTCCTCCCAGACTTCCTACACCGAACAGGAAAGCCTTGTGCATATTTGTAAAGCCAAGAAAATCTTCCAGAACGGCAATCAGCGCATCCACTTCATACCCCACCCGCGTACGACCGGAAATATTAACATACGACAAATCTTTCGCAATCTGCGAAGCATCGATGTTTATTTCTTTGGAGATCTGGGTAGAAGAGACGTAACGTTCACCTTTCTGCTTCAGCAACTTTACATTCGAAAGATACCAAGGCAGCCGACGCAAAGTAGGCTCCGGAACCTTTGTACTGTCTTTATGCTGTATCTGATTGTTCATAGTCACTTCATTCTGCTTTTACATTAGCGATTGACAAAATTACACTATTTTTTCCGAAATGCCATAAGGATGTCATAGAAGCTTAACATAATTTCTACATACAAAAACGCCCGGGGACACTTAATAGTTTGCAAGGTTCGGAACAATATATTATTTTTGAACTTAATTAATAGACTGGAATAATGAAGAACAGCGATTGGAAAGACCGGCTGAACGTGGTTTACTCCACCAACCCGGATTATAATTATGAGATGGATGATGACGAAGAGCAAGTAACCCTGGAACCGTCACAACAGAACTTACGGGTGCAATTGGATCGGAAAAACCGGGGCGGCAAAGTCGTAACCCTAATTACCGGCTTTGTCGGCACCGAGAACGACCTGAAAGATTTGGGAAAACTCCTCAAGACGAAATGTGGAGTAGGCGGATCGGCTAAAGACGGAGAGATTATCGTTCAGGGAGACTTCAAACAAAAAATAGTAGAACTGCTGAAGAAAGAAGGATATACGAAAACAAAAACAGTAGGAGGATAAGGGGAAACAAATCCCACTTGAAACAGGTCCGGCAAAATGTAAACAAGTTCCGGATCCATTCACTTTATACGCAAAAGTTCTTGTTCCGGATTCTGCGTAAACAGATAACCGTAACTTACGGACAGCCACAAAAAAAACGGCCGCTACAGACTTTCTGTGCGGCCGTTTCTATATTCTTGATTCCTTGAGATTATTCAGCTCTCAAAGTGAAACGTTTGAAATCAACAACCTTCAATTCAGGATCAGCTTCTTTCAACACTTCTCTCACTGTCTTCTTGGCATCCATGATGTCTTCCTGATTCAGCAAGCAAACTTCTTTCAAGAACTTAGCCAAACGTCCTTTAGCAATGTTCTGAATCATTTGTTCAGGCATATTTGCAGCCTTCTCAGCTGAAACAGTAGCAATGATTTCTTTTGCCTTTGCAACATCTTCAGCTGTAATCCAGCCTTTAGCCATGTTGCTTTCCATGTGGTCTTCACTGTCCACATGAGCCGGATTGATATTAGCTTTCTTCAAAGCAGCTTCTACAGCTTTCTGCACCTGTTCTACTTTAGTCTTTTCAACAGCCACTTCGATTTCTTTCTGCTTCACTTCTTCAGAAACGCCATCTTCATCAACTGCGATCGGATTCATAGCAGCAACCTGCATAGCTACTTGCTTAGCCAGCTGTTCGTCAACTTTCTTGTTGAAAGCAACCATGGTGCAAAGACCGTTTCTGTTCATATGGTTGTAAGCAGCAATTGTAGCGCCTTCCAAAACCATGTAACCATCCAACTCCATCTTTTCACCAGTGATACCGGTTCTGTCTGTTACAGCCTGAGCTACAGTAGCATCACCCATCGGAAGAGCCAAAACTTCTTCCAGAGTCTTGCACTTGTTAGCTACAGCAGCGTCCAGAATATCCTGAGTCAGTTTCACGAAGTCAGCATTCTGAGCAACAAAGTCAGTTTCGCACTTCAAAGCGATGATAGCACCGAAACCTTCTTCTACTTTTACCAAAACACAACCTTCAGAAGCCTCACGGTCAGAACGTTTTGCAGCAACTGCCTGTCCTTTTTCGCGGATGATCTTCATTGCTTTGTCGAAATCGCCTTCAGCATCAGTCAACGCATTTTTGCAGTCCATCATACCAGCACCGGTCATTTTGCGGAGCTTGGTTATATCAGCCATTGTTACAGCCATAATATCTTTTATATTTTAAAATGAATAATCGTTTTGAATAAACAAAATGTGCCAATCTGCCAATCAAAATGCCCACACCCTTACAGATGCGTCGGCACATTAGCAAATTGGCACATTATTATATTAAGCCTCTTCGTCTTCTTTCAGGAAAGCAGCAGCTTTAGCTGCGTTGATTGCTTCTTCGTCAGATTTATCGAGTCTAGCCTTAGCTGATTTCTTTTTGCCCTTGTTAGCAGGAGCTTCACCGGCAGCTTCCATATCGATCTTTTCAGCTTTTCTTTCTTCCAGACCTTCGATCATTGCAGCACAGCAAGCATCGAGGATAACTTCTACTGATTTAGTAGCGTCATCATTTGCCGGAATTACGAAGTCAATGTTTGTAGGATCCGAGTTAGTATCAACGATACCAAATACAGGAATACCCAAACGGTTAGCTTCGCGAACAGCAATATTTTCTTTCATTACATCGATAACGAACAAAGCAGACGGCAGACGAGTCAGGTCAGCGATAGAACCCAAAGTCTTGTCCAGCTTAGCACGCTGACGAGAAATCTGAAGAATTTCTCTCTTTGACAAGTTTGAGTAAGTACCATCAGCAGTCAACTTGTCGATAGTAGTCATCTTCTTCACTGCCTTACGGATAGTAGGGAAGTTAGTCAACATACCACCCGGCCAACGTTCGATAACATAAGGCATGTTTACAGATGCAGCTTTTTCAGCCACTACCTGTTTAGCTTGTTTTTTAGTAGCAACAAAAAGGACTTTCTTGCCTGATTTTGCAATCTGTTTCAGAGCCTCTGCGGCTTCATCAACTTTTGCAACTGTTTTGTGGAGGTCAATGATATGAATACCATTGCGTTCCATAAAAATATAAGGAGCCATTGCAGGGTTCCACTTTCTTTTAAGGTGTCCGAAGTGGCAACCGGCTTCCAATAATGCATCAAAATTTGTTCTTGACATCTTGTTTTTTCTTTAAATCGTTTACTTTCTTTTTTGTTTTTTCTAAACCAACCGCCGGGTAGCCTGTATAGTAAGAGTCCCGGTAGTTTAGATACTAAACATCTTCCGTCAGGCAGCCCATTAACGCTTGCTGAACTGGAATCTTCTACGAGCTTTCGGCTGACCCGGTTTCTTACGTTCAACAGAACGAGGATCACGTGTCATGAAGCCTTCAGAACGAAGTGCCGGCTTATCTTCAGCGTTGATCTTAACCAGTGCACGGGCAATAGCTAAACGCAAAGCCTGAGACTGACCAGTAAAACCACCACCGCACAAGTTCACTTTGATGTCATACTTCTCAGCAACACCAAGCTTGTTCAATGGTTGTTTAACAACATACTGAAGAATAGTTGATGGAAAGTACTCTGCAAGGTCTCTCTTGTTAATAGTAATCTTTCCTGTACCTTCGCTTACGAATACGCGTGCAATAGCACGTTTACGTCTGCCTAATGCATTTACTACTTCCATTATATCTTATTTAAGTGAGTTTATATCAATTGCTTTCGGGTTCTGAGCATCGTGTTTGTGTTCGCTACCTGCGTAAACATACATATTGCTCAGCAACTTAGCTCCCAGTCTGTTCTTCGGAAGCATGCCCTTCACTACTTTTCTCAGTAATCTGTCTTCACCGTTAGGTTTGGCGATCAAACGAGCAGGAGTCATTTCTCTCTGACCACCCGGGTAGCCAGTATAAGACAAATAAACTCTGTCATTCCATTTGTTACCACTTAATTTAACTTTGTCTGCATTGATGATAATAACGTTATCACCGCAGTCTACATGAGGAGTAAAGTTTGGTTTATACTTTCCTCTCAACAGTTTCGCAACTTTTGCTCCCAGACGACCTAAAGTTTGGTCTGTAGCATCAACGATAACCCATTCTTTGGTTACAGTTGCCTTGTTTGCAGAAATGGTCTTGTAACTTAAAGTATCCACTCTTAATTTGTTTTTTAAATGTTACTACTAAAAATTTTCTTCACCACTTATCAACCTTCCCCGGACAAAGGAAGATTAACTTGCTATGAATTAATCTCTTATCCTTTTGAGATAATAATCGGCTTGCAAAAGTACGGCTTTTCTTTGAATTGGCAAACTATTTCTGTCTTTTTTTGGATTTATCCGGTTGATAACGAGCCACAAGCTATCTGCCGTAAACAGCGCCCAACAAGACAAAAAAAGACTGCAGGCAACAAGCCACACACGATCAATGCTACAATACATAATCGGCAGCTTGCTACCTGCAGTCCGTAAGTCGATCTTATAATCTGAATTATCTTACAATGTCTTCCGGGAATTTATCCGGCATCTCAATACGTTTCCAAGTCTCTTTATACCAGCAATTCAGTTCATTGCCATTCAGATCCTTCTCTATAAAATATTTAAGATGCAATACTTTATCATCAACGAGTTCGAAAGTAAGAACATTATCCTGATTGTCGAGCATCGGCAAATGAATATTCTTTTCAATGCTTTCAGCGTATGTATGATCCGACAACTGCTCGTAACTACCATACCCCGTTATAATAGCATCTGCTCCGGGACGAATCGTGAAATTCACAATTCTTCCATCGTCACTCAGTACTTTGAAAGTATTACTCGGTTTAAGTACACCCGGAGCATCCGGACTTTCTGAAACATAGTGGCACAATTGCCAGATTCCTTTCAGATTAGCTGGCTTAAAGTTAGCCTTTTGTGCCATCACATTTGTTACCGCAAACAGCATCGCCGCCAGCATGGTAAAGAAATAAAGCTTTTTCATATCTGTACGATTTTAGTTAACACTTTAATTCATCTGTCTGTCACAAATATAAAGATTTCTTTTATAAAAATAGCAATCTAAAGACATAAAAAAACTCGCATAATCAAAAGAATATGCGAGTTTCTTATCATTTGTATGAATATTCAGATATGATTCATTAAAAATCGGCATTACGTGGGGTACGCGGGAACGGAATTACATCGCGGATATTAGACATACCCGTCACGAAGAGCAACAAGCGTTCAAATCCCAGTCCGAATCCAGAGTGAGGACAAGTACCGAACTTACGAGTATCCAGATACCACCACATATCCTTCATCGGAATATGCATTTCCTCAATACGCGTCATCAATTTGTTATAATCCGACTCACGTTCCGAACCGCCAATGATCTCTCCGATTTTAGGGAAAAGTACATCCATGGCACGCACAGTCTTACCATCCTCATTCTGTTTCATATAGAAGGCCTTTATTTCCTTCGGATAGTCAGTCAGGATCACCGGACGTTTAAAGTGGTCTTCCACCAGATAACGCTCGTGTTCAGAAGCCAAATCAACTCCCCAGTAAACCGGGAATTCGAATTTATGTCCTTTGGCAACAGCTTCTTCCAGTATTTTAATACCTTCCGTGTATGGCAGACGGACGAAGTCTTCTTTAAGTACACCTTCCAAACGTTCAATTAATCCTTTATCGAACATGTCGTTCAGGAATTTCACATCATCTGCGCAGTTATCCAAAGCCCATCTCACACAATATTTAATGAACTCTTCAGCCAAATCCATATTCTCCTGAATTTCGTTGAAAGCTACCTCCGGTTCAATCATCCAGAACTCGGCCAAGTGGCGCGGAGTGTTAGAATTTTCGGCACGGAAAGTAGGACCAAACGTATAGATTGCACCTAAAGCGGTAGCAGCTAACTCACCTTCCAACTGCCCCGAAACAGTCAAACTGGCTTGTTTGCCAAAGAAGTCATCATCATACACGATAGAACCGTTTTCATCTTTTTTCAGATCATACAGGTTCATGGTAGTCACCTGAAACATCTGTCCGGCACCTTCACAGTCAGACGCTGTAATGATAGGTGTATGAAAATAGAAGAATCCCTTTTCATGGAAGAATTTATGGATAGCAATAGCCATATTGTGACGAATACGGAATACTGCTCCAAAAGTATTGGTACGCGGACGCAAATGGGCTATCTCACGCAAAAACTCCATAGAGTGCCCTTTCTTCTGTAGCGGATACGTATTGTCACAAGTTCCCAGCACTTCGATTTCACGAGCCTGCACTTCAGCCTTCTGTCCGGCGCCTACCGACTCCGTCAACACACCGTTCACGCTCAGACAAGCACCGGTCGTGATTTGCTTCAGCATCTCTTCATCAAAGTTCGCCAGATCGACTACGACCTGCACGTTATTTATTGTAGAACCGTCATTCAGTGCGATAAAGTTAACTTGTTTGCTGCCTCTGCGGGTGCGAACCCATCCTTTCACATTGACCATAGCGCCAAAATCTTCGCGCTTCATCAGGTCGACAATTTTTGTTCTACTAATCTTTTCCATACAACTATTTTATATACATTATTATATATAGTAGCCAGAAGTCAGCAACCGGGAGTGACAAACGCCCGGTTACTGACCACTGACTGCCATCTTCTAAATTCTTTTATTATTCAAAAGATCCCATCCGGAGGAAGTTAACTTCCTGTTCTGTAAGATAACGCCACTCACCACGGCGCAATCCTTTTTTAGTCAGTCCGGCAAAGAATACACGGTCAAGTTTCACCACCTTGTAACCCAACGATTCAAATATACGACGGACGATACGATTCTTTCCGGAGTGGATTTCGATACCCACTTGATCACGTTTCACCTCGTCAGAATAACTGATGGCATCCGCATGGATTTCACCATCTTCCAGCTGAATACCGGCTGCAATCTGGTCCATATCTGCCTTAGTCAGATTCTTATCCAAATATACATGATAGATTTTTTTCTTCAGGTATTTCGGATGTGTCAGTTTAGAAGCTAAATCACCATCATTAGTCAACAGCAATACACCTGTTGTGTTACGGTCCAGACGTCCTACCGGATAAATACGCTCAGCGCAGGCCCCTTTTACCAGATCCATAACAGTCAGACGAGCCTGAGGATCATCCGAAGTAGTTACACAATCTTTCGGCTTGTTCAGCAACACATACACCTTACGCTCAATACTAACGGTTTCATCGTGAAACTTCACCACATCAGCGCGCTTGATCTTTGTACCCAACTCTGTAACAACCTCTCCATTGACAGAAACTACACCTGCCGTGATAAATTCATCAGCTTCACGACGAGAGCAGACTCCTGCATTAGCCAGGAACTTATTCAGACGGATCGGTTCATTCGGATCAACAAATTGTTCTTTGTATTCAATCTGTTTTTTCTTACTGTATTTAGCATTCGGATCGTAATCCCCCGTACGACGTATCGGACGTGAGAATCCCTGCGATCTGTTATCGTTATTGTATCTCGGACGATAGGGACGGTCACCGCCTTCACGATTGTATGAAGGACGTTGCGGACGGTCGCCATAGGAACGCTGAGGACGATCACCACCTTCGCTGTTAAAGCGCGGACGGTAGGGACGGTCGCCACCTTCACGGTTATATGAAGGACGTTGCGGACGGTCGCCATAAGAACGCTGAGGACGGTCACCACCTTCGCTGTTAAAACGCGGACGATAGGGACGGTCACCACCTTCACGATTATATGAAGGACGTTGCGGACGGTCGCCATAGGAACGCTGAGGACGATCACCACCCTCGCTGTTAAAACGCGGACGATAGGGACGGTCACCACCTTCACGATTATATGAAGGACGTTGCGGACGGTCGCCATAGGAACGCTGAGGACGATCACCACCCTCGCTGTTAAAACGCGGACGATAGGGACGGTCGCCACCTTCACGATTATATGAAGGACGTTGCGGACGATCACCATAAGAACGCTGAGGACGATCTTCACTATTACTATTAAATCTCGGACGATAAGGACGGTCGCCACCTTCACGATTGTATGAAGGACGACTGTATCCGCCTTCTCTGTTAAAACTTCTGTTACCATCACGGCCGGCGTCCGTATTCTCACTCTTGGAGTCTTCGCGCCATTCTTCGTTTTCTGTGCTCATTTTCTTATTCGAATAAAAATTAAACTTTTGGCCTCACGGCCTGATTTTAGACACTTATATTATATATAACAATAATCACCCTTAAATTCCCGTATACGAATGGGGAGTAATTACTCTTAATTCTTTTTTGATTTCTTCGTTCACATCCAATCCTTCAATAAACTCCTTGATAGAAGTTTCTGTGATAGCCTGATTCGTACGAGTCAGAGCCTTCAAGGCTTCGTACGGATGCGGGTAAGCCTCACGACGAAGAATAGTCTGGATAGCCTCAGCCACCACACTCCAGCAATTATCCAAATCACGATAGATAGCCGTTTCGTTGAGCAACAACTTGCGCAATCCTTTCAGCGAACTTTGAATAGCAATCACAATATGCCCGAACGGAGTACCTACATTACGCAGCACAGTAGAATCTGTCAGGTCGCGTTGCAAACGTGATACGGGAAGTTTCACTGCGAGGTGTTCCAGAATGGCATTGGCAATTCCGAGATTACCTTCTGCATTCTCAAAATCAATCGGATTTACTTTATGCGGCATCGCACTCGATCCCACCTCTCCGGCTTTTATCTTCTGCTTGAAATATTCCATCGAGATGTATTGCCAGAAATCACGGTTCATATCGATCATCACCGTATTGATACGCTTCATGGCATCGAAGATAGCCGACAGATTGTCGTAGTTCGAAATCTGCGTTGTATATTCCTCGCGTTCCAATCCCAGTTTCTCTGCAACAAACTGATTTCCGAATGCTTTCCAATCATATTCGGGATAAGCCACATGGTGTGCATTATAATTTCCGGTTGCACCGCCGAATTTAGCAGTTACAGGGCAAGCCTTCAAAGTAGCCAGCTGACGTTCCAGGCGATAAACAAAAACCATAATTTCCTTTCCCAAGCGAGTTGGAGATGCCGGCTGACCGTGAGTTTTGGCAAGCATCGGAATGGATTCCCATTCAGTAGCATACGTCTTCAACTGCGCAATCAGTTCTTCAATCAGCGGATAATAAACTTGCTCCAATGCTTCCTTGATAGAAAGAGGGATCGATGTATTGTTAATATCCTGCGAAGTCAGTCCAAAATGAATAAACTCTTTGTACTCTTCCAATCCACCCAACTTATCAAACTCTTCTTTCAGGAAATACTCTACGGCTTTCACATCATGGTTGGTCACACTTTCAATATCCTTGATACGCTGCGCATCGGCTTCCGTAAAATTACGGTAGATATTGCGCAATGACTCGAACACACTCTTATCAATTCCCTTCAGTTGCGGCAACGGCAGTTCGCACAAAGTAATAAAATACTCTACTTCCACCTGCACACGGTATTTAATCAACGCATATTCAGAAAAATATGCAGCTAAAGCTTCAGCCTTGCCTCTATATCGGCCGTCAATCGGAGAGATGGCCGTAAGTAAATCAAGTTTCATATTGTCGTTTAGATAATTATCAGGCTGCAAAATTAACTCTTTTTCCTGAGTTATAAGGCATAAGGGGAGAGAAAGTTTGTATAAAAGAGACTAAAATCACGATGAACGGCCAAAGGTGAACAGTCTTTAAACAATCAACGATGAACTACTTGCATTTTACCATCGTTGCAAGATAGTTCATCGTTGATCATTCATCATTCAAAAACCGTTCATCGTTTCACTCAGCCCTTAAGCTTCATCAACACCGGTGTTTTCACTGTTTTCACTTCTGTTTGAGGGGTTTCATTCAATTGTTCAAAGATAACAATCTTATTTTCACCCTTCTTCAGCCATACACCCGGAACATAGAGTGTTTGCTGAGGACCTACTTTCCAGTAACGTCCGATATTAACACCGTTCACAAAAACGATACCCTTTCCCCAGCTTTCCATATCCATAAATGTATCTCCGACTTTATCTAACGTAAAAGTCCCCTCATAAAGCACCGGACAGCCTTTCAGCTTAGCCACTTCAGACGGTACATTTTTATGTGTATCAGCTTTCAATTTGGTCAAATCGGGCATTTCGTCCATCGGCAACTGATACATATCCCATCCGCCGACAATTTCCTTACCGGCTATCTGAACCGGGCTAATAATTCCCTTGGTATTATGTACGATCTCGCTACCATAATTAATGCGTCCCATATTTTCAACCAGAATCTGCAGAGTAGCATTAAACGGCACCTCTATCTCCATGGAGTAGGTCTTGGTATTCCGATTCAACACTCCTACCTGTTCACCATCCACATAAACAACGGCATAGTCACGCAACCCCGGAATTTCAAGTGTTCCGCTAATCGGCTGATTGAAATGACGAGTATACAATACATATCCATACCCCTGATTCAATTGCTCAAAAGTCAAGGGAGTATCAGACGACACGGGTTTCTGTTTTTCTGCAAAAGCAAGCACATCCGCAACTTTATTCAATTGAATAGAAGGTATTTCGATAACAGGATTAGGAGCCGGAGCTTCAGGAATTGTATATTTAACATATTTCTTGATCACATTGCGAATCGAATCATACTTTGGAGTTACCCAGCCTGCCTCGCTAATAGGAGCATCATAATCATAACTGGTCATATCCGGCTGAATATCACGCTTCTTATCATAATTAGCACCACTCGTAAAACCAAAATTCGTACCTCCATGCACCATATAGAAGTTGAAAGAAACATCATTTTGCAGATACTTCTCGGTTTGACGAGCAATCCCGGAAGCTCCTATCTGCGGGAACGGCTCTGCCCAATGCGACAGCCAACCCGGATAAAATTCTGCAACCATATACGGACCTTTGCCGTCGTGATATTGATCAACCACTTTTTTCAAGTTCTCAATATCACTTTCGCCATTCGCCGTAGGCAAAGCTCCCGGAGTAGCCCCACCCTCAAAAAGCCAACTGCCATCAGAAGTAAACAGAGGTACATTAAATCCTGCATCAGCCAACTGCTGCTTGATTTTAGCATTGTAAGCGCGATGTTCTTCCAAAGGTATATCCTTACGCTGGGCAACGTATGAACCAAATTCATTCTCACACTGCACCATTACAATCGGACCACCCTTTGTACACTGCAAACTACCGACCTCTTTATAAAGACGATCGATATACGCTTTTGTATATTTCAGAAACTCCGGATTATCTCTCCTGATTTCCATTCCTTTCACATTTTGCAACCACCAAGGATAACCACCGAATTCCCACTCGGCACAAACATAAGGACCGGGACGCAAAATAACCATCATCCCCTCTTCACCTGCGGTTTTTATAAATTCAGCCAAATTCTTGTCACCTGTAAAATCCCATTTTCCGGGCTCCGGCTCATGAAGATTCCAGAACACATAGGTAGCCACTGTATTTAACCCCATACCTTTCATCATCTGCAACCGATGACGCCAATATTGATGAGGGATACGGGCATAATGCATCTCACCGGAAAGAACAGGCGTTATCTTTCCGTTACGATAAAAATGTCCATTCTTGATTTCAAACGTAGATTTCGACTGCGAGAACACGCACAATGGCATGACAGCCAACAACAAAAGTAAAAAAATCGATTTTGTTCGCATGGTAGTATTAATAGGTTTATTGATGAAGCAAAGTAAAGAAATAAATCACTTTCCCGCCAAATTTCCCTTTGTTTTCTTTTAAAAAATAACTTGAATTAATACACCATTGTATCAGGTAAAGTACAGAAAAAGAAAATCCTTACAGAAATATTCTGCAAGGATTCCGTATAGAGTGGGCGTTGACGGATTCGAACCGCCGACCCTCTGCTTGTAAGGCAGATGCTCTGAACCAGCTGAGCTAAACGCCCGATGTATCTTTCTTCGAAGAATATATAGCAAAATTGAATCTCTTTTCAATGTGGGCGTTGACGGATTCGAACCGCCGACCCTCTGCTTGTAAGGCAGATGCTCT
>OBZK01000331.1_pt1 | contig 42694 bp, 44 predicted proteins | sample 1495511 | NCBI WGS metagenome assembly OBZK01 (sample SAMEA2580233, study PRJEB22360) | human gut metagenome | biome: human gut; feature: human-associated habitat; material: faeces | place: Denmark | collected 2008/2010
ACAAAAGCAAAATGCCCGTAGAGCCTATAAAATAAGGCTTTGCGGACATTTAAGGAGATATAAAAAGATAGTCAAAAAGACATATATAATTTTAAATAAATATTTACGTATGTGAAAAACAAAGATAAAAATAATACAGGTAATATATCTGGAATGTTGTTGTATGCGAAAACCGATGAAGATATTCAACCAAATAAAGATTATAAAATGAGCGGGAATCAAATATCAGTAAAAAATTTGGATTTGAATTGTGATTTTACTCAAATAAAAAAACAATTAAATGAATTTGTGAAGAATATGATGAAATGAAAGGAATGGTAACAATGGATGATATATTAATTTCAGATTTCTTAAATTTAGGTAATTTGTTAAGTGATAATGGTGTATTTGATGCTCTAATGAACAGAGATAGTCCGTTTTATATTAATATTTTAAGATTAAGAAACGCAAAAACTGAAGAATTTGTTAATTCGTATGATAATATAAATAATTATTTTTCGAATATAATGTTATTGCTACAGAATTCTAAAAATAAAAATGATATTTTTTATAGAAAAGCATTAAAGAAATTTGATTTTCCTGAAGTGAATGGAATTAACTTTGGATTTTCAAAATCAGATAAAGGAGCTGGATTTGGAAAGACACTTTCTGCTCAAGTAATAAGTGATGCGTTTGATATTGTCAAAGCTGGAGTTTAACCCGACACGTGCTGAGAAGCAGTTTGGTACTAAAGAAATCGATTATTATGATCAAGCCGCTTTTGAAAGAGACTACAATCATGAAGAAGGGTTTATGGAGAATAATCCATTTGCATCTTTTGAAGAAGGCATCTCTCTTTCTGCTGGGGATGTTATAATTAGTAATTCTATGCAATTAGCTACAATTGTTGGGAATAGTAACGCTGGAAAGGTACCTTCATTGAATTTTACTAAAGTTGAGTTTACAAATAGCGAAATAGACAAAAGGTATTTTATTTATTTATTTAATGCTTATTCAGGAGTTAAAAGACAAAAAGAGAGAGAGTTACAAGGGACTGGACTAATTATGAGAATTCCTATAAAAGCCTTAAATGAACTTGTCATTCCAATTATCTCTATGGAAGAGCAACAGAAGATTGGTAAGGCTTATAACGAGATGTTGAAACTGCAAAGCAAGTTAACAAAGTATACAGAACTCATAGAAAAATTTGTGGGTACGGTTCTTGAAGAAAATTTAAAGGAGAGGTGATCGTATGAGCGACTATAAGAGTGTATCAGAATTGGCTTTTGAAAAAGAAGTCATCAATTATCTTACAACAATTGGTGGAGTAAAGCAGTGGGAGTATATGGATAATATCAAAACAACAGATCAATTGTGGGATAATTTTAAAGTTATCTTAGAACAGAATAATCGAGCTAGAATGGATGAATCACTAACGACAACTGAGTTTAATCAGGTCAAAAAAATTATTTCAAATATTGATTCACCATACCATGCTGGACAGTTTCTATATGGAGTGAATGGTGTTTCTGAAATTGAAGTAGATCTTGACAATGGTAAACACGTATTCTTGACTGTATTTGATCAGGCACAAGTAGGTGGAGGAAATACGGTTTACCAAGTTGTGAATCAAATTGAACGTCCTAAAGTAGTCGATGGTAAACCAAATCGCCGATTTGATGTAACACTTTTGATAAATGGTCTTCCAATTATTCAAATCGAGTTGAAGAAAGCGTTGCATACAACTACAGAATCATTAAACCAGATGGAACAATATATTGCTGAAAAACAATACAGCGGGATATTCTCAACTTTACAAATTTTAATTGCTATGACACCACATGATATTCGTTATATGGCAAATACTGAGATTGGAAATTTTAATCGCGCTTTTGCATTCAACTGGCAAAACGAGGATGATGCCAAACCTGTGCGCTCATGGAAAACATTTGCAGATAAAGTTCTCTCAATACCAATGGCTCATGACATGGCTACACGCTATATGATTCTTGATGGAACTAAAAATAAAGAAAGTATCAAAGTTATGCGTCCATATCAAGTGTACGCAACTAAACGTTTAATTGATAAAGTTAGAAAGTTTGACTTTAAATATGATAGTGGGAAACTAGGATATATTTGGCATACAACTGGTAGTGGAAAAACCATAACCAGTTTTAAAACCGCATGGCTTGCCAGCCGATTGTCTAATGTAGATAAAGTTGTTTTCTTGGTTGATCGTATTGCCCTTACAAATCAAACAGCAGATGCTTATCAGGCATACGACCCTGTTGCAGGTTTTGAAGGAAAAAGTGGCGTAGTGAATGATACTGCAAACATTTCAGATTTACACAGCAAATTAACGAAAAAAAGCGATAAAAATATTATAGTAACAAGCATTCAGAAGATGTCACGTTATGTTTCACATGCTAGTTTTAAACCTTTGAATGAAAATATTCTTTTCATTGTAGATGAGGCTCATCGCTCAACAGGAGATGGTGCTGAAAATGAAGGCATGCTTCAAAGTATTCGTAAGGCAATACCAAATTGTGGATGGGTAGGCTATACAGGAACACCTAAATTTCCAGAAACTCGTGAAATATTTGGTGATATTCTGCATGCATATACCATTAAAGAAGCAATTGCTGATAAGAATGTCCTTGGGTTTAATGTGGAATTCAAAGAAACTATCGAAGCACCAGAAAGTTCCTCAGAAGAGGATATTGATGATAATATAAAGGCAAGTGTTTATGATACAAGTCCAGAACATGTTGAACTAGTAGTGAAAGATATTTTCGAAAACTGGAAAAAACGCTCGAATAATGGAAAGTATAATGCTTTATTTACGGTACATGTTGGAGGCAATAAACCATCAACTCCTCGAGCGATGGAATATTTTGATAAATTTTCTGAAGTTAATGCGACAAAGTCTGACAATGATAAATTGAAGGTAGCAGTAAGTTTTTCTGCAGATACAACAAACAGCACTCGTCAACTGAAAACTAATGAAAATTTACATCGTGCTATCAAAGCATATAATGGATTATTTGGCACGCATTACGATATGACTTCGGTAAAAGCGTATACGGAAGATTTAGCACGCAGATTAAACAAAACAGCAGATGATGGGAAATTTCTTGATTTGGTGATTGTTGTAGATCAATTTTTAACAGGATTTGATGCACCTGAATTAAATACACTTTATATTGACCGTACTTTAAAAGGCGGAAATCTTATCCAAGCCTATTCTCGAACTAACCGTATGCAAAACTTAATTGATAAACCTTGGGGGAATGTGATCAATTATCGATGGCCTATTCAAAATGAACTTGAAATGAATAAAGCTTTTTATGTATATTCAAATCGAGATTCTGCTAATGAACAAATAAGTCTTGAACTGGATGAACTTAAAGAAGATAACAAGAACGCAGGTATTATTTCAAAGCCATTTAGTGAAGTCCAAGGTGAATTACAAAAAGTGGTTAGAGAACTTTCTAAACTAACAAATAACTTTATACAATTACCACCCAGCGAAAATGCACAAGATGAAGTTTTTGAAAACTTGAAAGAATACAATCGCTTGCTTAGTCAGTTAAAACAATATACTGAAGATGATGATAAGAATCCTGTTTCAGCATATGATGACCCAAAAGATTTCTACAAACGCATTGGTATTACAGAAGAAGAGGAAGTTATTTTAACTACCGTGATTGCTGGTGAACTGAAAGAAAGATTCGCAAAACGAGACGATATTGATATATATCAAGTAAATCTTTCGATGATTCATATCCATGACGTTACTATCAATTATGATTACTTGATTGATTTGATTGCTCAAATGGCTGATGAAGTTCATGCTCATGAAATGATGAAGGCTGAAAAAACAAGAGATGATATATATATTGAAATTGCTAAATCAGATAATGATAAAGAAAAATATAAAGTGCGAAATTTCGTATCTAGGATTTTTAATGGCCAATTTAAATTTGATCGTTATCCAGCGCCACGTGATGTTGAAATGATGAATAAAGCAATAGATAAAGATCAAAAAGATACGAATACACAATTACTAACTAATTTTGTACGAAAATGGGGATTGGATAATAGCGTTAAACCAAAAGATCTTGAAACCTTAATAAATAAACACCGTCCTGGTCAAGAAGATATGGACAAGCAAAATGAGTTAACACATATCATGAATGATGCAAGATCATATTATAAAGAAATTGCTTCAGCTGAAGTTTCACAGTTATCTTGGGTAAAATATCGTATTGAATTCCGTAGAGCTTTCTATGCTCTTGCTGACGAAATTAAAAAGGGAGAATAAAATGAGTGAACTAATAACAAAAGTACCTGCAATAAGGTTCAAAGGATTTACCGACCCTTGGGAGCAGCGTAAGATAGGAACAATAACAGAATCTTTCTCTGGTGGAACGCCAACCGCAGGAAAATCTGAATACTATGGTGGTGAAATCCCTTTCATTCGTTCAGGTGAAATTTCATCAGACTCAACCGAACTTTTTATCACAGATGCTGGGCTGAATAACTCGTCTGCAAAAATGGTTGAGCTTGGTGATATTCTTTATGCCCTTTATGGTGCTACAAGTGGCGAGGTGAGCATTTCAAGGATTAATGGGGCAATTAATCAAGCTATTCTTGCTCTCCGACCAATTCAAGGTGACGATTCCTACATGATTGTTCAGTGGTTAAAGAAGCAAAAAGAAACAATCATTTCAACTTACCTTCAAGGCGGCCAAGGAAATTTGTCTAGCTCAATCGTCAAAGAACTGCTGATAACTTTGCCAAAAGATAAAGATGAACAAGTAAAAGTGGGGTCATTCTTCAAGCAGATTGACCAAATCATGACCCTTCAACAGCGTGAGTTAGATTTGATGAAAAAGCAAAAACAAACCTTGCTTTCAAAAATGTTCCCAAAAACTGGTGAACAATTTCCAAAAATTCGATTTAAAGGTTTTACTGATCCTTGGGAACAGCGTAAGTTGGGAGAGTTTGGTAAAACTTTCACAGGTCTATCAGGAAAAACTAAAGATGATTTTGGACATGGTGATGCAAAATTTGTAACTTATATGAATGTATTTCAAAATGCTGTTGCAAGTATTGATCAACTTGATTCTATTGAGATTGATTCAAAGCAAAACGAAGTAAAAAAAGGAGATGTTTTTTTTACAACATCATCAGAAACCCCTGAAGAAGTTGGGATGTCGTCTGTATGGAAATACGACTGTAACAACGTTTATCTAAATAGTTTTACATTTGGCTATCGTCCGAATATAAATCTTGATTTAGATTATCTCGCTTTCATGCTTCGCTCGGTAGGAGTAAGAAATAAAATTATCTTTTTAGCACAAGGGATTTCAAGGTATAATATCTCAAAAACAAAAATGATGGATATTGAAGTTCCTATTCCAAGGTACGAAGAACAACTGAAGATTGGTAAGTTCCTTGCTAACATAGAAAAGACCATCACCCTTCAACAGCGAAAGCTAGATCAGATGAAAATAATGAAAAAATCGCTACTTAAAGCAATGTTTGTATAAAAATAAAAGGAGAAAAAAATATGAGTAATACTACAGAAATTACCACAAAATTATGGGCTATGGCAAACAAATTACGGGGAACGATGGATGCTAGCGAATATAAAAATTATATTTTACCATTTATGTTCTATCGTTATTTGTCTGAGAATCAAAATAAATTTTTGAAAGATAATCATTTAGAAGATTTTTATGCGTTAACTGATAGCAGTGAACGTGAAGAATATCTTGAAGAGATTAGTCGTGGCCTTGGTTATGCAATAATTCCAGAATACACTTGGGGAAATTTAGTATCTAAAATTGAAAATCATAAGATTAAGGCTAGTGATTTTCAAGATATGTTTGATTCTTTTAATACAAATGCTAAACGAAATCCTGTCGCTGAAGCAGATTTTGCTAATGTATTCTCAGATGTTAATTTAGGGGATACACGTCTTGGAATAAGTACAAATGAACGTGCTAAAGCTTTAAATGATATTGTTTTAATGATCAATGAGTTTACTTTCAAAGATGAAACTGGACACGATATTTTAGGTGATGTATATGAATATTTAATTGGACAATTTGCAGCTAGTGCAGGTAAAAAGGGTGGAGAATTTTATACACCACATGAAGTAAGCCAAATTTTAGCAAAAATCGTAACATTAAATGTAAAAGATACAGGAGATCAATTTCGTGTGTATGATCCGACGATGGGATCAGGATCACTTTTACTTACAGTTCAAAAGGAATTGCCAAACGGAGAGAAAGAGGGAAGTGTTGAATTCTATGGGCAAGAATTAAATACAACCACATATAATTTAGCTCGTATGAATTTAATGATGCATGGGGTTAATTATAGAAACATGGAATTAAAAAGAGCGGATACACTTGATGCTGATTGGCCATTTGCTGAAAAGAATGGTATTCAGACACCGTTGAAGTTTGATGCTGTTGTTGCAAATCCTCCATATTCACAAAATTGGGATATTCAAAATATTGATCGTGAGAAAGATACACGATTCAAAGGATTTGGCATTGCGCCAGCCTCAAAAGCTGACTATGCGTTTATTCTTCATGGAATATATCATTTGGATAAAACCGGTGCTATGGCTATTGTATTACCGCATGGTGTGCTTTTCCGTGGAGCATCAGAAGGGAAAATTCGTAAGAATATAATACAAGAAAATTTACTAGATGCAGTCATTGGGTTACCAGCGAACCTCTTCTATGGAACAAGCATTCCAACATGCGTACTAGTGTTCAAAGGGCGTGAGGCTCGTGGTAATAATAAAGATATTCTATTTATTGACGCATCCAATGAGTTTGAAAAAGGAAAAAATCAAAATAAACTAACAGAAGAAAATATAAAAAATATTATAAATGTTTATCAAAATCGTAAAGATGTTGATAAATACGCTCATGTGGCTTCTTTGGATGAAATAAAAGAAAATGATTTTAATCTAAATATCCCACGGTATGTAGATACTTTTGAAGAAGAAGTTGTTGTTCCACTTCCAGAAGTAGCTAAAGAGTTAGAAGAAGTCCGCAAGGAAATCGAAGCCACTTCAAAAGAATTGTTTAATTTATTAGGTGATTTAGAAGGTACTTCTGAGGAATCAAAACAAGAACTTAGTAAATTTATTGAATTGTTAAAACAATAGAAAGGCAAGAGTGGAGATGTGCTTATCTCCACTCTTAAACTTATTCTTGGGAACAGCGTAAGTTGGGAGAACTTGGTAAAACTTTCACTGGTCTATCCGGAGAAACTAAAGATGATTTTGGATATGGTGATGCAAAATTTGTAACTTATATGAATGTATTTCAAAATGTTGTTGCAAGTATTGATCAACTCGATTCTATTGAGATTGATTCAAAGCAAAACAAGTAAAAAAAGGAGATGTTTTTTTTACAACATCATCGGAAACCCCTGAAGAAGTTGGGATGTCATCTGTATGGAAATGCGACTGTAACAACGTTTATCTAAATAATTTTACATTTGGCTATCGTCCCGATATAAATTTTGATTTAGATTATCTCGCTTTCATGCTTCGCTCGGTAGGAGTAAGAAATAAAATTATCTTTTTAGCACAAGGAATTTCAAGGTACAGTATCTCAAAAACAAAAATGATGATATTGAAGTTCCTATTCCAAGGTACGAAGAACAACTGAAGATTGGTAAATTCCTTGCTAACATAGAAAAGACCATCACCCTTCAACAGTTGAGCCGATTTTGTAGTTAACTTAATCCCGATAGTGAGCGCATAACAAGATTGAGGTCTTGATTCACAAGTTCTTGAATGATATGAAGATAAGTTTTTTGAGTCGTGGTCATGCTAGCATGTCCAAGCCTGCGGGCAACACTTGCGATTGATACTCCGGCAAAGAGCAATAGAGAGGCATGGGTATGTCTAATATCATGAATTGTGATAATTGGAATATAAATAGCATTACAACGACGTTCAAGCAAATCGTTTATGGTTAAATTATAGATTTTGTTTTCTACGAAAATAGGTTCATATTTTGGAAGCATTTTGATCAATTCAGAAAATTGAATAACAGTTTGCCTATCTATTTGTGCTTTTCTAACAGAAGAATGGTTTTTTTGTTGGAAGAAATCCTCCATCACCCTTATAGTCCCATGTTTTGTTGATTGACAATAATTTGGTGTGTGAAGTCAAAGTCATTTGGTGTTATTCCTAATGCTTCCGAAAAACGAATGCCGGGTTTTGCAACTAGTATAATTAGCCAATCTAAATTGATATGATCTGCTAAATCGAGAGTTGACAAAAGTATGTGAAGTCCAAATTGATTTAAGTATTTGCTTTTTATGGAGCAGGATTTTTTTAATGTTAGGTTGGGTCACGATCGATGAGACCATTATCAACTGCATCCATGATAGCGCCTTTGACTTGGTGATGAAAGTCCATTGTGGTAACACTTTCGTGTTCAACTGCATAATCGTTTAGCAATTGCTGGTAAGTACGATTTCACTTCACAAAGTTTAAGATTTGGAGCAAGTTGTTCAATCCACTTTAATGCCATTATATATTTCTTCATTGTGAAATCACGAATTGCTCCTTCTTTATAGACAGTGATCCAATGCTTGTAGTAAGTGTGGAAATAGTTGTTGTTTGTTATTTCATTTAACATGATTTTTTCTCCTTTATATAATATTTTGGCTCACACTATTGAAGGTTGATAGCTTGGTCAAGTTGGATATAGAATTCACTAGTTTTATCTTGCTCATCACAACTAGGCAACATGACATCTTGATTATTAACTAATTCTGAATTCAGGTTGACTTCCAGGTTGCCCATTTTTTTGCTAATTTTGACGAAACGTTTAAAGCCACTGAAACATAAATTCCATGTTAAATTTGACATTCATAAAAATCAAAAATCCATCATGTATCCCAGTTTGAACATAATTAATGACAGTATATCCCACCGTTGCTGTAATACTCAATGGCAAATTAGGCTCTTTCAATACTCGTGCTTTCAAAATCTTATGTTCTAAGTGATTAATTCTTCCATCCTGTTCTGTAACATCAGTAATTCGTAACCAGCCAACTTCTGAATTTTCATCAAACCATTTAGGATTTTGAATAGGTCTTGGTTAAGCTCCACGGACAATATCTGTGAGCTGTTCCAACTTACACTGTTCCCAAGAAAAGGGTTTACTATAACATTATACATATAAGATAATATAAAGTGCTTTAAAAATTTATAATATAAAGATTGTTAGATCATTTTTTTGATTTAATTTGTGAAGGTAAATAGTTTAAGATAAAAAATAGAAAGTTACTAAATATTGGAAGCAATCTAATAATTAAGAAAGATTTCACTAAGAGGTACGCGTATGATACAGAAAGAAAGTCTTACAGATATCGGGAGAGAAAGCATACTTATGCATGGCAATGATTATGCCTATATACTACTCAATGTATCATTAAACGCCAATATCTCAAATTTTACAATATCCTTTCCCAATGTATCCATAATATTCAATGCATATACGATAATGCCCCATGGCAGTGTGACGCTTGTAATATTTGAATACGGAACCTTATTGCACAGCTTTCTGTTCGGACAGACAACAAAGCCAAAAAGAGTAGGAGATATTGCGAATACATGTAAATGTATTTTCACCAGCCGGTTTTTTCCCCTTTACAGGTATACAACAATAGGATTTAAAAAATAAAATCCTTCCATTCATGCGGCTCGATACAGCGTTGGATTGGACATTGCGCTATTGCTATCGTCACAGCAGTACAGCGAATGAATTGCTAATGAATGTGGAAGACCTCCTTCTGCATAGTATACAGTATCCATATTCCAAAGAACTCATGCTTGCCATGAGGTTAATCATCCAGTCAGAGGGCACCTTGCCCTCTCAGGAAGTTTCAGATCAGGTATGCTACTCCCTGCGCCATCTCAACCGGATGTTAGCAGTATGTTGGTACTGGTATAAAAGCTTTCTCCCGATTGGTACATATAATTAAAGCAATCCGGCTTCTGAATCAAGAAGGCACATCCACTGCGCTTGTATGCGATACACTGCAATATTATGATGTCTCTCATTTTGTGAAGGACTTCTGAAATGTCTGCGGCATCACGCCGCAGGAATACAAAGAAAATATGTCCGATTTTTACAGTGAAATCGCTAAATTTTAGAGTATGATAAAGGGGTAGCATAAAAGCAAAAGAGAGGATATAAAGAATGAAATTCAAGGAAACGACGATTCGTGTACTGGTACGGAAGAATTATGGAGAATGCTTTGATTTTTACACACAGAAGCTGGGACTGTATGTAGTTTGGGGAGACCGGAATGGTCCCTATACTTCCTTTGCGGCAGAACCGCAGGAGGAGCCCTGCTTTGCTATCTTTTTAGGTGATGCCATGCCGATGTTTCAGGGATATGTGCAGCCGGATACAGAGAAGCAGCCGGACACGGTAACCGCAGTCATACCTACAGATGATCTGGATCAGGATTACTGCCGTTTAAAGGAAGCTGGTGTGGTATTTCTTGGAGATCCGCAATTTATAGAAGCATGGGGCATGCGGTGTACATACTTCAGAGATCCGGAAGGAAATCTATTTGAACTAAACGATGCCAGCGTGTAATGTATGTCAGCTATACATAAGAAAATCTAATCAAAGTGGCAAACCGAAACATATATGCAGGAATACTTCAGTCTTTATGGAAGCTGGTTGTATGTATGAAAAATTCAGGAAGTAAAACAATATTTGAAAGTGAGGAAACAGTATGAACTGGGAACCATGGACAGGGTGCTATAAAATCAGCGAGGGCTGTACAAATTGCTATTTTTACGGCCCTCATGCAAAACGGTATGGTCAGAACACCATACAGAAGACGGATAAATTCGACTGGCCGATCCGAAAGAATGCAAAGGGTGAATACAATATCAAAGGAAACAAGATTCTTGCGACCTGCTTTGCCACGGATTTCTTTCTGCCGGAAGCCGATGCCTGGCGTGAGGAAATCTGGGCGATGATCAAGCAGCGGACTGATATAGAATTTTTGATTCTGACAAAGCGAATTGATCGTTTTCCTGTCGCCTTGCCTGATGACTGGGGAAGCGGATATGAGAACGTGAATATAGGATGTACCGTCGAAAATCAGGAAGCAGCCGATTACAGACTGCCCTTATTTCTATCCTATCCCATGAAGCGTCGGTTTATTGCCTGTGCCCCGTTGCTGGAAGCGATTGACTTAACACCATATCTCGATGGTGTTGATCATGTAACTGCGGGCGGAGAATCCGGAAGAGAGGCACGCATATGTGATTATGAGTGGGTGCTTGACCTTCACAGGCAGTGCGAGGAAGCCGGTAAAACCTTCTGGTTTAAAAATACGGGCTCTCTTTTCAGACATGACGGTATTATAGAACGAGTGAATCCATTCAAACAGACAGGAAGAGCGAAGCAATGCGGGATTGATATAACAGACGGAAGAAGATTGTTATGATCGATGGCTATGTATATTACCATGATAAACGATTAGAATTATGCAGTCTTCTTTGACTGAGTCTGATAATTATAAATGCGTAATTTGTACCGTCTATAATAAGATAAAGAAATGAGAGCAATCTCATTTTTATTTTACTAAAAAAATCTAACATTGTGAGGTAAGCCGATATGCATAGCGGTTGAACATAGCCCCTTTCTCATGATGAACATGGAAAAATAGTATCCATATTCATCAGGTACGCTGTTATATCTATTATTCAGTCTTATAAGGAGCTTGTAAATTCTAACTCTTGTATTGACAATCCTGTTAAGTGTATTATAATGTATATGTACAACAAGTACATTAAAGTACAATGGAGGTGGCCTTGTGCAAATACTGATCAGTAATCATACCACAAAACCAATTTATGAACAGATAACCTCACAGATTAAGCATGCCATTATGAGCGGAGAATTAAAAAGCGGCGATCCGCTTCCATCCATGCGTGCATTGGCAAAGGATCTGCATATCAGCGTTATTACGACACAAAAAGCGTATGAGGACCTGCAGCGGGATGGCTTTATCGAAAGTGCTGCGGGCCGCGGAACCTTCGTATCCTCACAGAACAAGGAATTCATTCGTGAGGAACAACTGCGTCTGGCGGAAGCAAAGCTGCAGGAAGCTGCAGAAATCGGGCGGTCAAATGGGATATCGCTTGAGACATTAACAGAGCTGCTTACGATGTTTTACGATGAAGAATAGGGAAGGAGTATCATTATGGATGCACTCATGCTAAAAAATGTATCAAAAGCATATGAGAATTTTCAGCTGAAGAATATCAGCTTTACACTGCCGGAAGGAACCATTATGGGACTTATCGGTGAAAACGGCGCAGGCAAATCAACCATTATCAACTGCATTATGGATTTGGTAAAGCGGGATAGCGGCGAGATTACGGTTCTTGGACAGCAAATGAATAAAGACAATCTGGCACTGCGCGAAGATATCGGAATCGTTTTCGATGTCAGTGATTTCTATGACAGCTTCAGTATGGAGCATACGGAAAAAATTTTACAGGATGTTTATAAAAGCTGGGATCATGAAACCTTTCAAAAATACAAGCAACAGTTTGCATTACCGGATAAAAAGCGTATGAAAGAATTCAGTCGTGGTATGAAAATGAAAACAGCGATCGCTATTGCATTATCTCACAAGCCGCGACTTCTCATACTTGATGAGGCAACAAGCGGTTTGGATCCCGTCATGCGGGATGAAATCCTGGATGTATTCTTGGAGTTTGTACAGGATGAGCATCATTCTATCCTCCTATCCTCCCATATCTCTACCGATTTGGAAAAGGTGGCTGATTACATTACATTTGTTCATAATGGAGAGCTTGTACTGTCTGCTCTTAAGGATGAATTGATTTATCAATATGGTATCATGAAATGCCGTGAAGAAGATTTTAAACAGCTAAACCCGGATGATATTATTCGCTACCGCAAACAGCCTTATGAAACAGCGGTGCTTGTCGAAGATCGCGAGGCGGCTGCACATAACTATCCAAATTGCATTGTTGAGCGTGCAACACTGGATGATATCATGCTGCTGTATGTGAAAGGAGAACGGATATGATCGGGTTGATACGAAAGGATTTATATTATTTAGCCTCCAGCTGGAAGCCGTTGCTGCTGTCTGTCTTCATCATTGGCGGATTTTCTACATGGAAAGGCTTTGGAGCGATTCTAATCGTGATTTTGCCAACCTTTTTCGGACTGAGCATTATGGGATGCATTCAGATGGATGCACAGAACAAATGGTATGACTATTACCGGGTTCTTCCCATTTCCTTTCGAAATGTTGTGGCAGCTCGTTATTTCGCATATCTGGCTTTTACGGGCATTGGTTTTCTGATAACCGTTGTATATGGTTATGTGATTCAATTTACAATGGGAATTACTGCTCTGGGAACCCGGTTTGCTATGTGGCAGGGATTCTCAATGGGCATTGCACTGGCATTGAGCTTTGCAGCTGTCTTTATTCCTGCCACCTATTACAACAAGGGCGAGAAAATGGAGGTATCCATGATGATGAGCGGTTTTGTATCCTTTGGAGCTGTATATCTTGCCAGCAAGCTGCTGATGCTGTTTGGTATTCAGCTGATGGATTATGCAGATCTATTTCTTCAGATTCTGTTTGGGGCGTCTTTGTTATTGTTTGCAATCTCCTGGGCAGCATCAAATATCATAATTCAAAAACGGGCCTCGTAACAAGCGCACGTAAATAATGAAGCAGTAACCGTATAAAAAGGAAAAGCAATCACAGGAGGAGAAAATGAGGAACATGACGAAGGAGCAGCTGGAATCTGCGCATAAGGAAATCGTGGCGATTATCAGAAAATGTGAGCATATGGAAGGGAAATTCGCAGCAGGCATCTCGCAGCATACCTTACTGAAAAATCGGCTGTTTTCCATGCGTATGGCAAAGCAGCTGATCGAAGAAAAGCTGACAGCATTGCAAATGAGTGCTGCGATTGAAGAAGCAAATGTATTTCCCCTTCCGGAAGTAGCTTCTGCCATAGAACCGGTTCGCTCCATCATCAGAAAATGCAGAAAGGCACAAAGCAAATATGAAAAGGAAACGGTCAATTATAATCGCTATGAGCCAATGATTCATGCAATGCAAATTGCAGAGCAGCTGCTGCAGCAGGAAGCTGAAGCTCGCTAAAACAGACATACACCTATTATATAACGAAGCACATAAAGCGAAAAGAGGAATTCGAGTGTAGGAATCCTTTGCAGCCATATGTGTTTTTTGTTTTTTTTTCTGCAGGAAAAAATTCCTGTCAAAACCTGTTGACTCTCCCCCTACAGGAGCATGTAAGCTGATTACGAGGAGGAATGAATATGAAAAGCATTGAGGTTTCAAATATAACGAAAACATATAACGGAAGAGCAGTCGTAGACAGACTCAGCTTCTCCGTTGACAAAGGAGAGGTGTTCGGACTGCTGGGACATAACGGTGCCGGTAAGAGTACAACGATTGACTGTATACTGGGACTTACAAAGCCGGATAGCGGCAGTGCCCGTATTTTGGGACAGGATGCAGCCAAACACAGAAAAACATTGTTTGAGCATGTCGGAGTCCAGCTGCAGCATGAGGCACACGCAAACAATATTCGCGTTTGTGAGGTATGCGAAGAAACCGCGGCACTTTACCATGAGCCTGCGGACTATCATGCGCTTTTAAAGCAGTTTCAGCTGGAAGCATTCACCAATCAGAAGGTGGAACAGCTGTCGGGAGGTGAGCGGCAAAAGCTTTCCGTAGTCGTGGCACTGATTCCAAATCCGCAGGTGATTTTTCTGGATGAGCTGACGACCGGTCTGGATGTAGCCGCCCGCCGCGAGGTATGGCATATTCTGAAATCACTGAAGCAAAAGGGAATGACGATTTTTCTGACGACGCATTATATGGAGGAGGCTGAGAATTTGTGTGACCGTATTCTCATACTGAAGCATGGCAGAAAGCTGTGTGAGGGAAGTGTTGAAGAGCTTATCGGAAACAGTCCCTATGAAAATCTGGAAGAGGCATATCTATGGTACAGTGAGGAGGAAATGAGCATATGAAACGATTTCTGACATTTTTAAAGGTGGAAGGGAAGCTGAGTCTGCGCTGTCCGGACGGCATCATTTTCGGAATCGGTATGCCGGTCGGTGTACTGCTTCTGATTGCGGTCGTAGCCGGTTCACAATCCGCAGGAGGTGCTGACTATTCCTTTTTACAGAGTGCATTTGCGTCGCTGCTGACGGTCGGCATCTGTGCGACAGCCTTTATGGGACTGCCTCTCACGATTGCCGATTACCGTGATAAGAAAATCCTGAAGCATTTCTTTGCGACACCGATTCGCCCGTTTATGATTCTGTCGGTTCAGGTGGTGATCGGTATGCTGACGTCATTCTTCTCAGCTGCATTGGTTTCTCTGCTGGCAATTTTTGGCTTTGGATACCGTATGGAAGGGAATCCGATTCTGTTCATCGGTGCATTTCTGCTTGTCATGCTATCCATGTACAGCATCGGCATGATTCTGGCCAGCTTGTGCAAGACGGTGAAAATCGCGAACGTCGTCACAACCTTCGTTTATTTTCCCATGCTGTTCTTATCGGGTGCAACCATCCCCTTCGAGCTGTTTCCGGACACTGTGCAAAAGGTATGCAATGTCCTGCCGCTGACACATGGTATCAAGCTGTTAAAGGCGGCTTCTTTAAACATGTGGAGTCAGGAGATATGGATATCTGTCGCCCTTTTGATTGCTTTCGCAGTTGTCGGCTGTATCATTTCTGTTGTATCATTTAAATGGGATTAAGAAAGGTGGAAACCACTATGAACAAAGATTTTTTCTGTCATCAGGATGAACCTGAAAAGCTGTATCGGATCGGGGTATTTTCACAAATGAACCATATAACAGTGAAAACACTACGCCATTATGATGAAATCGGTTTACTGAAGCCCGCTTATGTGGATGAGGACAGCGGGTATCGCTACTATACCTCGAATCAGCTGCTGCCGCTGCATAAGATACTGGCTCTTCGGGATATGGGATTCTCTCTGGAGGAAATACGGCAGGTGTGTAATGGCGCTTCGCAGGAACAGCTGTTGAAGAAAAGAAAACAGCAGCTGCTGAAAATCATGGCGGAAACAGGCGAAAAGCTGGCGCGTGTGGAGGGCTATCTGAGTGGTGGACATCTGGATGATGAATATCGTGTCATTCTGAAATCACTGCCAGCGGTTACCATTGCGTCTATGCGGGTACATCTCGACAGCTATGCGGATCTGTTTTATAAAATGCCGGATATGGGGCTGGAAATGGAGAAGGCAGGCTGTGAATGTAAGGAGCCGGAATACTGCTTCACCATGTATTACGATGATGAGTACCGGGAGCAGGATGTGGATGCGGAAATCTGCGAGGCGGTTACTGAAATGAAAGCGGATCGCGGTGATTTGAAATTTCGTGAGCTGCCGGCTGTTGAACTTGCTGCATGCGTCATGCATAAGGGGGCGTATCGTACACTGCCGCTGGCATATCGTGCCATCGTTTCCTTTATTGAGGACAACGGCTACGAGATGATCGGACATCAAAGAGAAGCCTATATTGACGGTATCTGGAACAAGGACAGTGAGGATGACTGGCTCACAGAAATCCAGTTTCCTGTACGCAAAATTCAGCGAACCTAACTCATAGAACAGGATACAAAAAAGCATGGAATCTTTTCTAGGAATCCATGCCTTTTTGTATGGCGCTCTTTTTCATTCAGACTCTGCAACATCATAGCAGCATGCACGTAAGGCAAGCAGCTTCCAGATATCCTGATATACGCTGCCTTCATCCTCCACATCAATCATCAGCCAGCGCTGTCCATTCCCTTCTGCTGTTTCCTGAATGATTTCCTGCATTGCATTACCGAGGTGCGGCAGCAGTGCTTCCAAATACGGCGCTTCTTTCTTGCCGATGATGATCAGCAGGGTGAAATACTGCTCCCGTGCATACAGGGTACAAAGATTTCTGCCTCTTTTTTTGAACTTCATATTCCATCCGTATTCCCATGTGCATCTGCTGAATTCCATTTGCGGTTCACAGGAAAAGATGTCCTTCATTGCCTGCAGAAATTTTTCAAACAGCTTGTTATGGATGACGGCGTAAAAATCCTCAATCTGCGGGATGTGTGTGCTGTCCTGCTGTATATCCATATAGTACCTCCTCGTGCTTCATGTTTACAGTATACTAGGATTTCTTGCGTTTGTCTTGTCACAGAATGCGCAGGTTACAAGATTCGTACCGGATATGCAAGCAGGACTACATAGATGAATGTACGGTTTTATTCAGGGTATGGGCATGGTATAATGGGGGTAGAGATTTATGACGCACTATATTTCAATATATTGTAACGGGTGCTAGTAAGCTATTATGGAAATCGGCACAGAATTCCCTGTCATAGAGAGAAGGCGCTATGAGCCTTGATTATCTGTGATTCTGATGATGGCTGTAGGCTGTAAAGGAAGCGGCAATCCGGGAATCGAAAGGAGCATAGGATGAAATATTTTGGTGAAGGCTTAAGTGAACAGCATAAAAAGCTGCAGCATAGGATTCGAAAGGAGCAGGAGCTGGAGGCAGCGAAGGAGCTGTTTCTTTCCCTTCATGCGGCATTGCATGCGTCCGCGGTTTCCGAAATGCCCTGCAATGAGGTGGATGCTCTTTTACAGGATTTACAGGAATATGAGTATGCAATCATGCCGACAAGGGAAGCGGAAACAATTGCCTGGGTTATCTGGCATATCGCACGCATTGAGGATCTGACAATGAATATGCTGGTGGCAAGGCAGGAGCAGGTATGGAATCCCGATTGGAAGCAGCGATTGCAGACAGGGCTGGAGGATACAGGTAATGCCTTGACGGATGATGAAATCATGGATTTCAGTAAGACGGTCTGTATCCGAGAGCTGCTGGCATATCGAAATGCAGTCGGACGCAGGAGCAGACAGCTTGTACAGGAGCTTACGTTTGCAGATATAAAGCGTCACGTTTCACAGCAGGACCTCGCACGGATTCGTTTATGCGGTGGTGTAAGTGAGCATCCGGATTCCTTATGGCTTTTGGAATTCTGGGGAAAAAAGGATGTTGCCGGTATTCTTTTAATGCCGCTGACTCGTCATATGCTGCTGCATCTGAATGACTGCTGTCGCTGGAAGCTGGAAATCAGAAACAGAAAGCACCTGTATCGCAGCTGAGGAATTTGATTCCGTATACAAGGCAAGCGGAGTGCATAGAAAAAGCGGATAGCAAAAGGATACGGTGTTTTTCGATTTCGGGTGATAAATAATAAGAGAATTCAAGCCTGTTGTATTTTTCAATGGAAATTGAATTCTCATTTTTTTGTACTCTGAAGTAAGAATTAGTCAAGGACAGCTGCTATCTGTTTGTGATAAACAAAATCCGGGTAATCAATATCTATGGTATTGACAACATGATGCAGGGCTGCTGGTTACATGAAGGATGATGTGTGTTTCTACTTTCGTATAGAAAATTTTAAATGCCTTTACAGCGTGTTTCCTGTATGATTACCGTACAGCCCAGAAGGCTTTAAAGGTTGCTGTGGGACTGCTTCTGTATGTATGAATTGGAATGGATAAAACGGGAAGGATCTTTGTCATATCCCATAAAGCATCGCGGTTTACACAGCTTAATCGAAGAGGATATATTTTTTTAGCGGGTGTCTGCCTGCCTTTTTAGTTACTTATGGAAAGAAAATATTATAGAAAGCCTTCCATAGTATTGTGAGGATTTCCATGAGATGAAGAATTGCAGAGAGCTGTTCCAATCCTCAGGTACAGCAGCTTTAAAAACAGCAAGCAGAGCTTATGGCATCAAGTGAATTCAATTATGCTGCTTTTAAAGCCCCACTTAGCGGTTACCATAGCATAAAGGATGATTGAGCATGCGCTTTAGAACGTGTGTATAGGCGGATCAGCAATCCATTCCTTGGGCTTGTCCGGATTCTGATATCCCGATGCCGCAAGGCTGTAAAAAATGGAATAGAAAATATGTACAGCAGGTCAGATTGTGACAGTTTTGTCACAGACATAGACAGGGTGGTATTTATTTTTTATAATACAGAAAAGGAAAGGTAGCGGATGCTTATGAAATTACTGTTTGTTGAGGATGATCAGGCCATTGCGATGGGTCTTGTGTATACATTGAAAAAGGAAGGCTATGAAGTGGTGTGGTGCGACCATAAACGTTCGGCGCTGCAGCAGCTGGATCAGCAGACGTTTGATTTGCTGCTGCTGGATGTCGGACTTCCCGATGGCAGCGGATACGATATTTGTACATATGCAAAAAGCCGGCAGGATGTGCCGGTGCTGTTTTTGACTGCGCTGGATGATGAGGGAAATGTAGTGATGGGGCTGGACATGGGCGGTGACGATTACATTACAAAGCCGTTTCGAATCAATGAGCTGCTCAGCCGGATGCGAAGCGTACAGCGCCGCTATCACCGTCAGGAGGAGGATATTGTTCAGATACAATATCTGAGCATCTATCCTAAACAGGGAAAGGTATACAGGGAACAGGAGGAGGTGCTGCTTACTGCACTGGAATATCGTCTGCTCATGGTGTTTATCAATCATCCTCAGCAGGTGCTCAGCCGCTCTCAGCTGCTGGAGGGAATCTGGGATGCTGCCGGTGATTTTGTCAATGATAATACACTTACCGTGTATATTAAACGTCTTCGTGAAAAGCTGGAGCGCGATCCGCAGAATCCGTCGATCATTGTGACGGTGCGGGGGCTGGGCTACCGTCTGGAGCTGCATCATGCTGCGTAATACAGAGCTGCGTATCGCAATTTGGGCCAGCCTTGCGCTCATGCTGGTTACCGCCTGTCTTTTGCAGCCGATTTCAAACGCCGCCATGCTGATTACTTTTATTACACAGGGGATGCTTCTGACAATATATCTGCTGCTCAGCCGGTACCGCTATGCACAGCTGAAAAAGCTGTCGATGTATTTACAGCAGGTATATCAGGGCGATGGAGCATTTGATATTCCCCAATACAGGGAAGGAGAGCTCAGCATATTGCACAGTGATCTCTATAAAATCACGCGCACGCTGCAGCTGCAAAAGGAGAGTCTGCAGAAGGATAAGCTGTTTCTGGCAGATTCTCTTTCCGATATTTCCCATCAGCTGAAAACACCGCTGACCTCCATGATGATTATGAGTGAGCTGCTTCAGGATGAGGAATTACCCAGAAAGCAGCACAATCAGTTTGCGGATGCTTTGCGCCAGCAGCTGAAACGCATGGAGTGGCTGGTTTCCACACTGCTGAAGCTATCCCGCATTGATGCGCAGGTTTTACAGTTTCACCCGCAGCAGCTATCGGTGTATCAGCTTTTGCAGGAAAGTCTGGAGCCCCTGCATATCATGATGGAGCTGAAGGAGCAGACCTGTACACTCGTCTGTGATGAGGGGCTGAGTGTTACACTGGATATGAAATGGAGTGTGGAAGCATTGGGAAATATACTGAAAAACTGTGTGGAGCATACGCCGCAGCAGGGCAGTATTCATATTTCTGTACAGGATAATCCGCTGCATACCTGTATTCGAATCCAGGATAGCGGAAAGGGGATCCCGGCAGAGGAGCTGCCGCATATTTTTGAACGCTTTTACAGGGGAAGGAATGCCTCAATAGACAGCGCGGGAATCGGTCTTGCCATGAGTAAAGCGGTTTTTCAGCAGCAGAACGGCGATGTGGAGGCGATTGCCAGCGAACAGGGTGCCTGCTTTCTCATTCGCATATACAAGGATATGACAATATTGTAAGTGCGCCTTCACGAAGGAGTCATGAACGCGCGGTATGCTGTAGAGGAGGAGGTAGCTTATGGAAATTTTAAGAGTGGAGCATTTAACGAAACGGTACGGACAGGGGGAGGCGCAGGTGAGTGCGCTGGATGATGTGTCCTTCTGTGTGGAGCAGGGTGAATTTGTCGCCATTGTAGGGCCGAGCGGAAGCGGTAAATCCACGCTGCTGCATCTGCTGGGCGGTGTGGATCGGCCAACCGGCGGCAAGGTGTATGTGAGTGATAAGGATATGTATGCACTCGATGAAACCGCACTGGCGATTTTTCGCAGAAGACAGATTGGTCTGATCTATCAGTTTTACAACTTGATTCCGGTACTGAATGTGGAAGAAAACATCACACTTCCCCTGCTGCTGGATAATCGCAGCGTCAATACGCAGCAGCTGGACAGCATGGTAGAGGCACTGGGGCTGAAGAAGCGATTACAGCATCTGCCCAGCCAGCTCAGCGGCGGCCAGCAGCAGCGCGTTTCCATCGGTCGTGCACTGATGGCATCTCCGGCCATCGTACTGGCGGATGAGCCGACCGGAAATCTGGATCGGGCCAACAGCAGGGAAATCATCGACCTGCTGAAGCGCCTGCATGATGAGCTTCACCAGACACTGATCATCATCACACATGATGAAGGCATTGCTTTGCAGGCAGATCGGATTTTAAAAATAGAGGACGGTCACATTGTGCGTGATGAGGTGATTCGCCGATGAATATCATACAGAAGGTGACATGGAAATGCATGAAGGCCGCTAAGCGCAGAACGATGGTCACCATCTTTGGTGTTATCCTGTCTGTTGCCATGATTGCGGCCGTTTCAACCATCGCACAGTCCTTTCAGGATTTGATGCTGCGCAATGTCCGTTCCAATTTCGGAGATTTTGAAATGGAATTTTATGATGTTCCTGCCAAACAGGCAGAAAAGCTGGTAAAGGACTCCCGCATAAAGGAAAGTCTGATTTCCTATCACGATACCTATGCATTCTTGAAGGATGTAAAGGATGCGCAGCGACAATATATACAGCTTCAGGTCTATGATATGGAGCACCTGCATCTGAATGCCTTGCAGCTGGTGAAGGGAACGCTCCCGCGCCAAAAGAATGAAATTCTGTTGTCGGAAAGCTTTATGGAAACAAGCGGTACCGCCTGGAAAATCGGAGACAGTATAACTCTGCCTATCGGCTATACAGTACAAAAGGATGGAAGCCGGTCATATTCCCAATGGAATTCGGATGATGCGACAGGTGAAAGCTTTCATCAAACCGGGGAGCGTACCTTTCGTATCACCGGTATTATGGATGATGGAAAGGTGCATTTCGGAAGCCAGAACTATGCCTTTTATCTGCCGTTTCAGGGAAATGAGGGAACTTTGGACAACCGGTATGTCATTTCCTTTACGATGAAGGAGCGAGCTGCATCCATTTATGAGGATGCACAGCAGCTTGCAGAGGATTACGGTCTGCAGGATGTACAGATTAATCCCAACAATACGCTGCTGATGTTTTACGGTATCAATGACGATAACGGTTTTATGACGACAATTACGCTTGCGACAGGGATGGTGGCTCTCATTATTATGATCGGTTCGATTTCTCTGATTTACAATGCGTTCGCCATTTCGTTATCACAGCGAAGCCGCTATCTGGGAATGCTTGCCAGCATTGGTGCTACGCAGAAACAGAAGCGCTCCTCCGTTTTCTTTGAAGCGTTTGTGATTGGTGCCTTTGCAATTCCAATCGGTATTCTATGCGGCTATGCAGGGATCGGTATCACCTTTCTTTGCATCCAGCCGCTGATTCAGGGGATGTTTGAAACCATGGTGGAGCTGAGGCTTGTCATTACCTGGCAGAGTGTGCTGTTTTCCGTTCTGTTTTCCTTTATCGTCCTGCTGATCAGTGCCTGGCTGCCAGCACGCCGTGCTTCGCGTATCACACCGATCGATGCGCTGCGGCAGAATCAGGATGTCAGTATCCGCGTAAAGGATGTGCGTAGGACACGCTGGATCCGCAAGTGGTTCGGCTTTTCCGCTGCGCTTGGTGCAAAGAACATGAAGCGAAGCAGACACCGCTATTATGCCACATTATTTTCACTGATTATCAGTATGGTTCTCTTTATGACGGCTTACAGCTTTTCCACTTTTATTTCACAGGCCTTTTCAATGGCACAGGGGGAAATACCGGCTGATGTAACCGGAGGAATGAATGGATACAGCCAGCCGGAAGGGGATGCGATACGAGAACAGCTGTCCCGGCTTCCCTCTGCCGAAGAGTTTCTCTATATGGAAAGTGTGACGCTGCAGGATCATTCAACCGCAGCCTACAGCGATCAGCTGCAGCAGCTTTTGGATGAACAGGGACGGCATTTTGATGAACCGCAGCAGCGCTTGTCTTTTGAGATTATCGCTTTGAATGATCAGAGCTTTGCCCGCTATGCCGGGGAGGTCAATGCTTCTATGGAAGACTTTGCAGGCAGTGATGCTCAGGCGATTCTGCTGAATAAGCTGACCTGCAAAAAAGAGAATACCTTTACCGATTACCGGCTGCTGGAGAATGCGGAAAAAGGAATGACGCTGCAGGCCGCTATGGATAAGCGCTCCTATGAAACAGCGATACATATTGCGGCAGTCAGTGAAGTGCATCCATGGTTTCTGCCGGCCAATATTGATGATATTCATACGATTTATCTGATAACGAATGAGCAGTCCATGCGGATTTTAAAAAAACAGCTGCAGCTTACACAGGACATGCTTTCCATGAAGTTTCAGTATCGCTCCTCTCAGCCCTATGCACTGGAAAATGAGCTGACACAGCTGCAGTCCCAGCATCCGGCAGGAACGATTTTCAAAAGCAATATCCGGGCATTGAAGGATCGGCAGAATCAGCTATCGCTGTTTCTGAATGTCTTCCTGTATGGCTTTGTGGCACTGATCCTGCTGGTCAGCGCAGCCAATATTTATAACACGATTTCCACAGGAATCGCCTTGCGCAGACGGGAATTTGCCATGCTGAAATCCATAGGAATCACACCGCGTGCCTTTCGAGCAATGATACGTATGGAGATAATGCAATATCTGGGCAGGACCATGCTGTTTGGCATACCGCTTACGCTGCTTGTCATCTATGGTGTGTACGCTGTTCTGCAGCGTAATTTCGCCTTTGCCTTTGCATTTCCGTGGCAGGGACTGCTGTTTATCATCCTTCTGCTGGCGGCTTTGCTGTTTGCGAGCATGCGGATGGCACTGCATGCGATGAAGCAGGATAATCTGATGGAAACGATTCGACAGGAGAGCATATAGATGCTCTTCTTTTACACACGGCAAGTAATGCAGCAGGCAACTTTTTTTGCGTATGAAGCTGTTGACTTGTTGGGGTTTGGCTGAAGAAAGACGCATTGATAATGTGATTGCAAAAAGAGATGATGGAGTCTGGAAAAGCTGTGTAAACCGCTATCATTCTATGGTATAATGTAGGAAAATAACGAAGGAGGAGGCTTATATGACATCCTATATTATGGCGATCGATCAGGGGACGACAAGTACCCGTGCCATTCTGTTTGATAAAGCCAGCAATATTGTGGGAGTAGCACAAAAGGAGCTGGAAAATTATTATCCGTACCCCGGCTGGGTGGAACAAAATGCAAACGACATATGGGCAAGCACGATTGGTGTTATGTTTGAGGTACTGGCAAAAACCGGTGTAAAGGATACACAGATAGCTGCCATCGGCATTACCAATCAAAGGGAGACGACGGTTGTCTGGGATAAGGAAAGCGGTCAGCCGATTTATTTTGCGATCGTCTGGCAGTCCCGGCAATCGGACACCTATTGCCAAAAGCTGAAGAAGGAAGGACTGGAGGAAATGATTCGTGAGAAAACCGGTCTGCTTCTGGATCCGTATTTCTCCGCAAGCAAAATCCGCTGGATACTGGATCATGTAGAGGGTGCTCAGGAACGCGCGGAAAAAGGAGAGCTGTTGTTTGGTACGATGGATACCTGGCTGCTGTGGAAGCTGACAAAGGGAGCCAAGCATATCAGCGATGTATCCAATGCGTCCCGAACGATGCTGATGAATCTGAAAACGCTGCAATATGATGATGAGCTGCTGCGGCTTTGGAATATTCCCCGCTGCATGCTTCCGGAAATTCGGGATTCCAGTGAGGTATATGGAGTGACCTCGGGTGTGTTTGATCACCCGGTTCCGATTGCGGCGTTGATCGGTGACCAGCAGGCAGCGTTATTCGGTCAGACCTGCTTTGATGCGGGAAATGTGAAAAACACGTATGGAACCGGCTGTTTTCTGTTGATGAATACAAAGGAGCGTCCGATTCACTCCGCACACGGACTTGTCAGCTGCGTCGGCTGGCGAATCAAGGGGGAAACGGATTACGTTCTGGAGGGCAGTGTGTTTGTTGCAGGAGCTGCCATACAATGGCTCCGGGATGGCTTGAAAATTCTGCACAGCAGCACAGAAAGCGAGCAGCGTGCCCTGCAGGTTGCGGACAGTGACGGTGTCTATGTTGTACCGAGCTTTACCGGTCTGGGCGCTCCGTATTGGAAGCCGCAGGTGAAAGGCGGTATGTTTGGACTGACCAGAGGAACGACACAGGAGCATATCATACGCGCTACGCTGGAATCTCTGGCCTATCAGACCAATGATGTGCTGCAGGCGATGAAGCAGGACAGCGGTCTGGATATTGCCCAGATGCAGGTGGACGGCGGTGCCAGCCGTAATGATTATCTTCTGCAGTTTCAAAGTGATATTACCGATACATGCATTGTACGCTCCACTATCAGTGAAACAACTGCGCTGGGGGCAGCCTATCTATCCGGGCTTGCCATGGGCTTCTGGAAATCCAAGGAGGAAATCCGTTCCCAGTTCCAAGTATCACGGCGCTTTACACCACAGATGGATGCACAGCAAAGAGCAGCCTGTCTGCATGGCTGGAACAAAGCAATTCATGCGATTCTTGACTTTTGATGGTTACTGGAAAATATTAACTTGTGAAATCATGAGCAAAACGGTTGACGACACTTTATCATTTCTGTTACCATAGAATTGCCAGCATCATATCATACGATGAGGGACAATGAAAATGCTGTAATCATACAGCCACATGGAGGAGAATATTACGATGAAAAAACTCACAGTACTACTAGCAATGACAGTGTTACTAGCAGCCTGCGGCGGTAACTCCGAGCCTGAGAAAAAAGGAAACGGTGAATCCGCAAAAGACAAGAACGGAGACTACGCAACTGCTGAAATCACAGTACAGGGTGATGATGTCGTTGCCATCAATCTTGACGAAACAAAAGAGGGAAAATCCAAAAAAGAGCTTGGCGACAAATATGGAATGAAGGGCGCAAGCAAGAAAGCGAAAAAGGAATGGGATGAGCAGGTGGAATTCCTGGAGAATTACATTAAGAAAAACGGTCTGGACAAGGTCGAAATGAACGAAGCAGGATATCCTGTGAACGATGATGTTCTGGCTGGCTGCACCATCAATGTGAAAAGTCTGATGGATGCGGCAAAGAACGCAAAGGACAACGCAAAATAAAAATCGTATGGAAAAAGACGGAGATACCGGTTATCTTCGTCTTTTTATCACCCATGCGAATCGTGTATACTGTATGTAATTTGATTCATCACAGTTTGCTATCTGCACATAAGCAAGGGAGTCTGTGCAAATAGTGAATAAAGATGTTCACAAAGGAGTATCGCTTAGCTGTGCTTCTTTGTGAGCACATATGCTTTTGACGCTGCCTGCTCGGCGCATTACTTCTAAATAGGACAATACCTGTAGGTCATGCATGTCTTACCATTATAAAACAGGTTTTTAAACGGCTGGATTCCTGGTGTTTCTATGCCCTTACTCTTAACAGGTCCTCTCTTTTATACTATAATGTACAAATAAAAGGGAAAGGGAATATCTGAATGAAAAAAATACTTATACTGTGCTGTACAGCAGTTATGCTGCTTGGCGGCTGCAGGAAACAGGAACAGACGCCGCAGCCAAAGCCGAAAAAGGAACATCCGATTCGCAGTGTATCCCTGAGCTTTACCGGAGATATCCTGATTGAGGATGCATTATACAACTGGATGGGGAAGGGATATGATTTTAAAAACTATTTCGACAAGGTGACACCGTATCTGAAAGCCGATCTTGTCATCGGGAATCAGGAGGTTGTGCTGGGCGGCGAAACGCTGGGAATTACAGGGAGTGATTATACCTTCAATGCACCTGAGGAAATCGCTAAGCAGCTTCCGGAAATCGGCTTTGATGTTTTGACCTTTGCCAATAATCACAGCTATGACCGCGGCATGCAGGAAATTGTGAATACCCGTAAAAATCTAAAGGCTGCCGGTATTCAGACAACAGGAGCCTATGAGAAGAAGGAACAGCGGGATGATATTCTTGTAGTGGAACGAAACGGGATACGCTTTGCGATTCTTGCCTATACCTACGATACCAATCAGTGGATCGATGCTGAGAACAGCTTTGCAATCAATCATTTTCTCAATGAGGAGCATATGTTTGATGACCGCTGTAAAAAGCAGCTGGCAAGGGATGTGCAGAAAGCAAAAGAGCAGGCGGATGTGGTGATTGCGGCGATGCACTGGGGAACCGAATTCACCTATGAGATTGATGCTGCACAGCGTGATGCAGCCGGCTTTCTCAACGAGCAGGGGGTGGATATCATCATTGGCAACCACCCGCATTGTCTGCAAAGGGTGGAAACCTTAACGAATGCACAGGGAAAGGAAACCTTTGTAATGTATTCTCTCGGTAATTTTGTGTCGGCTGCTATGGGGGTAGATCGTGCCAGTGAACAATTCACCAATATGTATGAAATCGGCGGAATCGTGCAATGTGACGTAGAATTGAATACGAAAACAGGGGAAACGACAGTGAAAAATAAAAAAATGATACCGATTGTCAATCACTTCGATGCCTCCTATGACGGCTTCCGGCTGCTGCCGTTTTTCTCCTATAAGGAGGAGCTGGCGGCAGCGCATGGTCAGCGTACCGTCAGCTCTGATTTTACCTATGCATGGCTCAGGGAACAGCTGAAGCAGCTGTATGACGGTGAAATTGCATGGCAGTAGTATAAACGGGTGAAATGATCGCATACTAACAGCAGCGAAAGGATGATATGCATGAAAAAGCAGGTAATGATGCTGGGCCTTTCCGTACTGCTGTGCGGCTGCGGCGGAAAGAGCGTGGAAAAGGAAGGTACGGGAACCTTTACAAATGATAACGGAGAAAAGACGACAGCCAGAGTCAAGTTGAAAAATGATAAAATCGCCGAGGTTGAAATTGATGAAACCGCAAAGGGGAAGGATAAGACCAAAAAAGAGCTTGGTGAAGAATATGGAATGAAGCAGGCCAGTCCGATCAAAAAGGAATGGAATGAGCAGGTTGCCTTTTTTGAAAAATATGTCGAAAAGCACGGCATCGATAAAATAAAGCTCAATCAGGATGGCAAGGCAGAAAACAATGATGTCAGAAGCGGCTGTACTATCAGCGTAGACGGATTTATAAAAGCCATACAGGATGCAGAGAAAAATGCAAAATAGGTAATACGATATCTGCAGGGCAGTGAAATCGCCGCTGCAGGTATCTTTTTTTCTCTCAAACCGTATCAGCTTCTGCATTCTTTCACGAAAAGGGTTTGCAAAGCGTTTTCTCTCGGGTATAATATAAGAATGTTGGAGGATCTATGAATAAAGCAGATAAACTATTTATTATGATCGTCGCAATCTGTGCCTGTCTGCTGTATGTTCCCCTTGTCTGGAGTGCATACCGTGATGCAGGACGGGATAAGGAAGTTGTTGTCAGCTATAAGGATCGTGAAATACTCAGAAAGAGTCTGGCGCTCAACGATGTGTATACCGTGAAGGGAACGCTCGGTGACGTACAGGTGGAGGTAAAGGATAAAAGGGTTCGTGTGGAAAAGGAAAACAGTCCCTATCATCTCTGTTCCATTCAGGGATGGGTGGAGGATGCCAATCGTCCGATTGTGTGTCTGCCCAACAATATCGTCGTCCAGATTGAGGCGAGCGATACTGACAGTGATGATGTGGACACGGTGATACAGTGATGAGCCGTACACAGAGGATGACAACGATTACGATGCTGACGGCTATCAGTATTCTCTTTCATATGATCGAATCCATGATTCCCGTGCCGGTTCCGGTGCCGGGATTCAAGCTGGGTCTGGCCAATATTGTCGCTCTGATCGCATATTATCTGTTTGATGCCAAGGTGATGCTCTCTGTCAACCTCATGCGGGTCGTGCTGGCCTCTTTGCTGAGAGGGATGCTGTTTGGCACCGGCTTCTGGCTTTCCATGTGCGGTGTACTGCTGTCGACACTTGCCTGTATCCTTGCCAGAAGAACACCGATGAGTATTTACGGTGTCAGTGTGGCGGGAAGCAGTGCGCATGCCATTGGACAGGTGATTGCAGTAACGCTGATTTATCAGCAATTCTTTATGCAGGCGATCCTGCCGGTATTGATTCTGCTGGGCATCCCGACGGGACTGTTTGTGGCACATGTCGCAAAAGCAGTTCTGAAACGAATACACATAGAATGATTGCGATTATTTTAGGAGGAATTTAATTATGGAAACATTTGTATATAGACCAAAGGGCGTATGCTCAAGAGAAATGCGTTTTGAAATGGACGGCGATATCATTCGCAATGTAACCATCGTTGGCGGCTGTGCCGGTAATCTATTGGGCATTTCCAGAATTATAAAAGATAAAAAGATAAGTGAAGTACTGGATGCATTTCGTGGGGTTCGCTGCGGAGCGAAGCCGACATCCTGCCCGGATCAGATTGCGGAGGCGCTGAGCGAATACGCAAGAAAGCTGGGATAAGCAGGATTCCTGTGCCCGTGACACAGGGCTTGTGAAAGCATGACGGGAAATAGGCTTACCGCCTATTTTTTTCGTATATAGAGAGGAAGGGGATTATGAAAAAAATACGATTTGTATGGAGATATGTACGGCCGTACCGTTATCAGTTTGTACTGATTTTACTGGATGTGGCAATATATTCCCTATTTATGCTGGCTGCACCGCTGATCATTTCCTGGATGATCGACAATATCATTAAGGGGGTACCGTTTGAAAATGCTTTTTTGCAGCAGCTGGTGGATATGGCAGGCGGTATGCAGGCTCTACAGTCCCATTTGTGGATCGGCTCCGTTCTGGTAGTGGCAAGCTATCTTATGGTTGCCTTTGCTATCAACCGCAGAAGTATGCATGCCGGTAATGTTGCGGAAACATTGGCGCTGAATGTGCGGAATGATTTATATGACCATTTGCAGAAGCTGCCGTTTTCCTATCATAAAAGCAGGGACAGCGGGGATTTGATTCAGCGAAGCACCTCAGATATCGAAACAGTGCGCAGATTTCTGGCCAATCAGTTTTCCGAGATGCTGTTTGCGATGTTAAATGTCACTCTGGCAGCGCTGATTTTATTCAGCCGCAGTGTGAAGCTGACGCTGGTATCCATTGCACTGATTCCGCTGATTCTGATAGCGAGCTATGTGTTTTTCTCCAAGGCGAAGAAGATTTTTCTGGAATGCGATCTTGCGGAAAGCTCCATGACAACCGTGCTGCAGGAAAATCTGAATGCTATGCGCGTAGTAAAGGCGTTTCATCAGGAGCAGCATGAAATTGATAAATTCGAAGAGGCGAATGATGCATATCGCAAGAAATATTTTGATTTGATGCATGCTTTGGCACTGTTTTGGAGCGGTACGGATTTTCTGGGACAGATGCAGATTCTGGTCATGATTGTTTTCGGTATCGGTATGGCGCTGCAGGGAGAGCTGAGTGTCGGTACATTCTTTGTATTTGTGATGTATGAGAGTACCATTGTGTGGCCGCTGCGTCAGCTTGGAAGGATTTTGTCCGATCTTGGCAAGGTCAGCGTTTCCATCACACGAATCGAGGAGGTGCTGAATGAGGAGGCGGAGGATCTGGAGAGTGGACTGCGACCGGACATCAGCGGAAATATCTGCTTCGATCATGTAAGCTTTCGTTATGAGGATGGAAGTCGGCATACGCTGCATGATCTGTCGTTTACCATTCGTGAGGGAGAACGTATTGCCATCATGGGGCCGACGGGGAGCGGAAAATCCAGTCTGGTGCATCTGCTGAGCGGCATCTATGACTATGATCGGGGCAGCATAACCATCAACGGCGTGGAGCTGCGCAATATTGCCAAATCGTGGCTGCGCCGTCATGTGCAGATCGTTTTGCAGGAGCCGTTTCTGTTTTCTAAGACGATTTATGAGAATATCCATCTGTCCGACCATCATGCGATGAAGGAGGATGTCGTGGAGGCTGCCCGAATGTCCTGTATTCACAATGATATCGAGGATTTTGATCAGGGCTATGAAACGATGGTGGGGGAAAAGGGTGTTACCCTGTCCGGGGGACAGAAGCAGCGTGTGGCAATCGCACGTTCCCTGCTGGCGAAAAGTCCGATCATGGTGTTTGATGATTCTCTGTCTGCACTGGATATGAAAACGGATGCGATGATACAGGAAGCCCTGCAGGATATCCGCTATTCCATGACGATGCTCATGATCACTCATCGTGTGGCTTCCGCACAGAATGCCGATCGTATCCTTGTTTTAGAGCATGGACGACTGGTACAGGAAGGAACGCACGAGGAGCTGATCAAACAGGACGGCTTATATCGCAGAATTTATGAAATTCAGAAGGAGGGAGGTGAGGCATATGGCACAGCGCATCATGAAGGAACAGGAGTTTGAGAGTGATGTATTTGACCGCGGTACCTGGCAGAAGGTTTTCCAGCTGCTGTGGGAGCATAAAAAAAGTGTGATACCACTGATTTTCTTTAATACCATTCTGGCGGTTACCGATGTCATCATGCCTTTGCTGAACCGCTATGCCCTGAATACGTATGTCGATGATCGAACAGGCGCAGATACACTAACGGTATTCATCCTTGTTTATGTCATGATGATACTGGCACAGTGTCTGCTGGTATATCTGTTTTTCCGTCTGGCCGCAAGAGTAGAGAGCGATTTCGGAAAAAATCTGAGGGAGAAATGCTTTCGTAAGCTGCAGGAGCAGACCTTTTCCTACTTTGACCGTACGGCAAACGGCTGGCTAATGGCCAGAATCACCTCGGATACGGCACGTCTAGCAGAAACGCTGGCATGGGCCTTTGTCGATGTGGTATGGGGAATCTTCGTCATGCTGGGAATCAGTGTAGTCATGCTGCTTGTTAATTGGCAGATGGCGTTATGTGTATTGGTGGTAGTTCCGCTGCTCTGGTTTGTTTCCCTGTATTTTCAGCGTCGCATTCTGTCTGCACAGCGGCAGTCAAGGAAAGCCAATTCCCGTATTACCGCTTCCTTTGCGGAAGGCATCAACGGTGCCAAGACAACGAAAACACTGGGAATCGAGCAACAGAATTATGATGAATTCGAAAAGAAAACCGATGCCATGAAGCGCTACAGCATGCGAGCCTTGCGAATCAATGCCATCTTTCAGCCAATCGTATATCTGCTGTCTGCTGTTGTCATCGCCCTGCTGCTGTATGTTGGCGGGGAACAGGTGCTTTTGAAAACCATCCAGTTCGGAACACTGGCGATGTTTATCAACTATGCCCAGCTGTTCTTTGATCCGCTGAAGCAGATTGCCCGTGTGCTGGCGGAGATACAAATGGCGCAGGCAAGTGCGGAGCGTGTGGTTGCATTGCTGGAGGAGGAAATTGAAATCACGGATTATCCGGATGTCATCGAGCGCTATGGAACCCTGTTAGAGGAACATAGCGAAGCCTATGAACCTCTTCAGGGAGATGTCGTATTTGACCATGTGAATTTCTATTATTATGAAAATGAGCCGGTTCTGCGCGATTTCTGCTTGCACGTGGCAAAAGGACAGACGGTAGCGCTGGTGGGGGAAACCGGTTCCGGAAAAAGCACCATTGTCAATCTGCTCTGTCGCTTCTATGAGCCATGCTCGGGACGTATCCTTATGGATGGCAAAAATTTAAGAGAACGCAGTGTGGGATGGCTACATTCCCATATCGGTTATGTATTGCAGACGCCGAATCTGTTCAGTGGAACCATACGGGATAATATCCGCTATGGCCGCCGTGATGCCAGTGATGAAGAGGTGGAGCAGGTAGCCCGCCTGATTCAGGCACATGATTTTATCAGCCGCATGGAAAAAGGCTATGACAGTGAAGTCGGCGAGGGTGGCGATCGTTTGTCAACCGGACAAAAGCAGCTCATTTCCTTTGCAAGAGCCATGCTATGTGATCCTGCCATCGTGATTTTGGATGAGGCGACAAGCTCCATCGATACGGAAAGTGAAAAGGCGATCCAGTATGCCATGGATCAGCTGCTGCACGGTCGTACAAGCTTTGTTGTTGCGCACCGTCTGAGTACGATTGTTTCAGCTGATATTATTGTAGTGCTGCAGCACGGTGTAATCATCGAGCAGGGAACACATGAGGAGCTGATGGCGAAGCAGGGCTATTATTATGAACTGTTCACTTCTCAGTATCGTCAGGAGCGCATACAGCGCAGTATGAAATAATCAGCATACACTAAAAGCGGCATACTATGTGGTATACAGGCGCAAATCAATGGTTTGCGCCTGTTTTAAATGCAGGGAATCGGTATGCGCAAGCACAGTTGCGGCGGGGAGATTTTTACTGCTTGCCTTGAGTAGTGATTAAAGACAAGGACTGCTCTGTGCAGACCGCAGGATTATTTATAGGGATAGAGTCAAACGCCTATGGGATTTTCTTTTTGAAATTGAAAAGTATAATGAAATTTGAAAGCTGATATCAACGGCGACGTTTAAATAAACAAAGAATGCTCACTGGTGATTATAGGAATGCACTTCTATCCCTTATTTCATCTGTGCTTGATATATGCGAATGATTTACATACCTTTTTTACTCTATTATTTATGAGTGTATCAGGGACAGCGGCGTAGTTTTTATGGTAGAATAAAAAGGAGTGTAAGGAGGTCGTATACATGGAGAGAATAGCAAAATTTCATAAGGTGAGCATGCAGCAGTTTGAGAAGGACTGGAGTGCAGCATTTCCCGAAGTGACGGCGACAGAAATACAGCGGATATACGAGGAGTTAAGGCTTCCTGTACGTGCGACTCGAGGCTCGGCAGGCTACGATTTTTTCGCGCCGGCGGCATTTACGCTGAAACCGAGGGAAACATTGAAAATACCCACCGGAATTCGTGCGGAAATTCAGGAGGGCTGGGTGCTGCAGCTGTTTCCACGCAGTTCACTGGGCTTTACCTATCGTTTGCAGTTTAACAACACAGTAGGAATTATCGACAGCGACTATTTTGAAAGCGACAACGAAGGGCATATTTTCATTAAGCTGATGAATGATTCAACGCAGGGGAAAATCGTACAGCTTCGCGCAAACGACGGCTTTGCACAGGGGATTTTTCTTCCGTTTGGAATCTGTGAGGATGATGCTGCACAGGAACAGCGTAACGGCGGCTTTGGGAGTACGAATAAATAAAACAGCCCTGTACGATGCAGAAGACAAGCGGCAATTTCAAAAAAAGCTCCTTGCTTATAAGGCTTGCATCACAGGCAGATAAGTAAGCAATCATAACATGCATCCTGTAAAACAAACCCTGGAAAACGAATACAATGCGACAGGAATTGGATTTCGTTTTATCAGGGTATTTTTATTATGCCGAAAAATGGAGAATACAGTATCTATAGCATACCTTGTTTCTGTATGTTTTTCTCATTTATGTTATATACAGTATTACTTTTATTTTAGTACTTGACAATACAAAGTACTAGATGTATTATAATAGTGGAGGTGATGCTGGTGAACACACAATTCAAGAAGGGTGTTCTGGAACTGATTGTGCTGCTTTGCGTATATAAAAAGGATATGTACGGATATGAGCTGGTGTCCGAGGTCAGTAAGGTGATCAATGTGAATGAGGGAACCATCTACCCGCTGCTGAAGCGTCTGACCAATGAGCACTATTTTGAAACCTACCTCAGTGAATCCACAGAGGGACCTCCGCGAAAATATTATCGCATAACCGGGAATGGAAAAACGAGGACAACGGAGCTGCTGCAGGAATGGAATGAATTCCATGAACAGGTCAGCAGATTTATAAAGGAGAGTGAAATCGATGACGAAAGATGAATTTCTGCGATTGCTGGATCGCAAGCTGGATGTTATCAATGAAAGGGAACGACGAGATATCATTGATGAGTACCGCACACATATTGAAATGAAAATGAAGGAAGGAAAAACGGAGGAAGAGGCAATCGAGGATTTCGGTAATATCGATGAGCTGGTGGATGATATTCTGGATGCTTATAAAATCAATACGGACCGTGTCAACCGATCCTTTGATACCAAGCTGAACCGCTTTATGGATGATCTGTTCAACGGCTTTCAGCGGTTTCTGGGCTCTTTCACCTCCCTGCAGATGGATGATGTCGTACGCCTTGTATTCGAAATCCTTGTGATACTGATTCTGCTGGCTGTTCTGCATATTCCCTTCCGCATGATTTCCTCTTTGGGAAGCAGTCTGCTGCATTCCGTGGCAGGCTTTGGAATCGGAAGTCTGCTGGCTGCTATTTGGAAATTTATTATCGGTGTCGCCTATGTGGCAATCTTTGTTGTAGTGCTGGTTAACCTGTGCACAAAACGACTGAACCGTTATCGCAGTCATTCGAAAAACGGAGACGGTGCCAGTGTGTTTGAAGACTTTAAAGAAAGCTTTGATTTTGATTTTGATCACGCCAAAAAGACGGTGCATTTCTTTACAAATGATCGCAGCACGCGTCGGGAAACGGTATATGATGAGCATGATGATGTGAAGTATCAGGAAAGAGCTGCACAGCGTGAGGAAACAGATGATTCATTTGATGAATATGAGGATGAGAGCATGTATGAGGAGCCGCGCAGAAGAGAGTATCGCCGTTCCTATGAAGGGGAGCATATCGAACGCGGTGTGACAAGTGTTGCGACGATTCTGATGCGAATCTTCTTCTGTCTGATGATGATTCCTTTTGTCGGTATCATCGTGGCATTGTGCTGTGCGCTGGGTGCGATGATTGTGCTCAGCTTTGAAGGACTGACCCTGTTTGGTGCCTACTTTATCGTTATTGGCGCATTGGTGGCAACCGGAGGCTTTCTATCACTGCTGTACAGCGTTTTATGGAGAAGGGGGTAGGCATATGAAAAAATTTCTGATATCCCTGATAGTCGGTATTACGATGATGGCGATTGGAACAACCATGCTGGTATTTGAAATTAAGGAATTTGAATTTGTGGACGGAAGAAGCGCCTATTACGGCTCTGATACCGTAAAGACACAAACCTTCCGTGTGAAGAATCAGGATTTGAATATTGTGTTTGAGGATGATTACTATACGGGTTATGAGTGGAAATATGATGAGAGCATGAAGGATGAGGTTCGTGTTGAGTATGCTTCGGATGTGCGGGTGAAAACGAGCGGGAATACGATCGTTATCGAAGAGCGCTATGACCATGAATGGGGTGTCAATGACGGCATGGATTTCCTGAATACCTTTCTTGACGGCTTGAAGCATCGCAAGGTCTATACAATGGATTACAGAGAAAATGTTGTTATTGTATCCTCCTCACAGGCAAGAGATCGTGTACATGTGACCTACGAATAGGATTGTAATAGAAAAAACGCGGAACATAGAATGCCGCGTTTTTTTTAGCTCTTATATGAAATTTAAACCCTCATATGGTGCTCTGTGCTTCTTTTAATTGTCGGATATCACCACGTTGTAAGGCCGTCATATTGCTTTGGATAAGCTCGACAGGCCAGTCCCACCATTTCAGGGCAAGCAGCTCTGCTATGGTTTCCTCGGGAAAGCGCCGCCGTATTTCTCTGGCAGGCACACCGCCGACGATGGTATAGGGCGCAACATCCCTTGTGACAAGCGCCCGTGTTCCGATAATGGCGCCGTCACCGATCGTAACACCGGCCAGTATCACTGCTTCGTATCCGATCCATACATCATTGCCAATTACGATATCTCCCTTATTATCCCATGCATCTTGCACATTCTCCGGCTTTAGCTGCCACTCTTCGAAAAAAATGGGGAAGGGATAGGTTGACAGGGACTGCAGTGCATGATTCGCACTATTAAATAAAAATTTTGCACCGCAGGCGATGGAACAGAATTTACCGATGATCAGGCGATCGCGGTTGACAGGGTACTGGTATAAAACGTTATGCTTTTCAAAATCACGGGGATCTCGTGCATGGTCATTGTACATCGAAAAATCACCTGCCGTAATTCCCGGTCGGGTTATGACATTTTTGATATAGACGGTATTTGGATCACCGCTGCGTGGATAAATCAGATGTTTATTCATGTTTGTTCTCCTTCTTACCTGTTCATTGTACGGGAAGAGGTGCGGATGCGGCAAGCCACAAAACCGTACAGACCTGTTTTGTAGAAAAAAAGAATGCCGCAGCATTCTTATGATTTTTGATAAATGATTTTCTTAATAGCATGTGCCGATAATGCATACTGAGTGGAAAGCTCCTCAATCGTGCAGCCGGACACATAGCGTTGCCGGATGCCTTCATTTCGCAGATGCAGCTCGGTTCGATAGCCGCTGCGCTCTCCCCAGCGTTTTTTCTTTCCGGCAGCAGGAATATAAATGTATCCTGCCTGTATATACTTCTGTAGCTCCTCCACCAGGTCAATTGGTAAAATAGTACGGGCATTTACATATTTCATGCAGGCTCCTCCTTTACAATTCTGTTCAGGATGCAAAGCCGGCAAATGCTGCGACTTGTTTACTCCATGCAGGTGTCGCAGCATTCCGGCGTTGCATGGAGTCTTGCTTCATTTAGCTTCATGTTATCACACTTCCTTGTGGCTTCAGTATAGCATGCTTTCGTATAATCTACAATGCAGCTGCCGTAAAAAGAAAGCTATGCAAGGTAGCGCACAATGTATAAAATTAGAAAGCAGACCTCCAAAATGCCAAAGGGGATGATTCACAGGTAGGCAGCCCCGACATGAACAGATGCAGGAGAAACATGCTGTGTGCGGATGGGAATTCCTGCTTCCTCCTGTGCAATCAGCTTTTGTTCCTGCTGTACAAGCTGCTCCTTTTGTTCCAGCAGGGAAGCCCTGCTGTTCAGGACGAAGTAGCATGTGGTGAGAAGCAGGGCAAGCATGATGGACAGCATCCATTTGCCGGGTATGCTTTTAAGTTTTTTCATAGGTGTTCTCCTTTTCATCATGTTGTGTTAAACGTAGTATAGCATGGCTGCTGCAGCGTGACAAGTTACGGAAGGATGGTTCGACCTGCGGCATGTACAAAGCACAGCAGTGTAGGAGATAAAGCAAGTACAGCTGCTTATATAAGAAATCTATGTTGAAGCTTGTTGCTTCGCCGTTATCAAAATCCAAGCTCGATGGAAGCGTCTGAAGCTGAGACCTTCGCGAGTTTCAAAGTTATCTGTTTAGTTCCGTTCACATGCTGAAAAGCAACGCTTTCTACCTCTGTAATTTTCTAATCGTATTGACAATATCGTTAAACGATAATATAATGGTAACAGAGATATATCGTTAAACGATATTGGAGGTGGTGCTGTGCCGAAGAAACAGCTGGAAACATTGACAGAGCCAATGTACTATACGCTGATTGCGCTGCTTCAGGCACGCTGCGGGATGGAGATTACAGAGTTTGTTCTGAAGCTGACCAGGGGAAGAGTACACCTGGTACCGGGAACCCTATATACCATGCTGTCGAAGTTTGAAAATGAAGATATGATTCGGGAAACGGAATCGGATGGCAGGAAACGGTTCTATCTGATTACAGAAAAAGGAAAGGAAATGCTGATGCAGGAATACAGGCGCTTGAAAACCATGCTGCAGGATGGGGAAGTATGGATTGAAAAGCAAAGCAGTGAAAAGGAGGCGGCTTCATGAAACGAAGGAAGAAACATGTATGGCTGATTGTATATCCGTTTGAATACCCGGCTTTACAGGCATATCTGAATGACATGGCGGAGAAGGGCTGGAAGCTGGTAAGCTTAAAAGGGGACCGCTCCTGCTGGCTCACATTTGAAGCGGATGCTTCACAGAAGGAGTATTACCTTGTGGACTATACAAAGGATTACTCCATGATTATACCGGATTCAGAAACAGCGGATGCCCATAAGTATCGCACCTTTGTTGAAGAATTCGGGTATACGTTTGTCGGATCAAATGGCCCGCTCATGGTGTATCGCTGCGATGATCCTAACCTTACCTTGCGAGAGGGAACACAGGAGGATCGCCGTATCATGAATGTGAGTATGCACAAGACAGCTGTATGGCTTTTCATATCATGGGCGCTGTATGTACTGCTGTTGCTGCAAAGCTATCACGGACTTCTTTGGAGCATGTACGCCGATGGTTCCCAGTTTCAGAATTTTCTTTTGATGGCCGCATTGAATATTACATGGCTGATCCATCTTCTCCCTTACTTTATATGGCTTGTGCGCAGAAGGAATATGACCTCTTCAAAAATGCTGCTTCGGCAGTCAAGAATCGTGTATGGCAGTGTAGTGCTGCTGATCTGTATGCTGATCGGCTCTTTGTTCACAGTCAATGTTCTTTATGTGATCGCATTCACTGTGATCTTTCTGGTCTTCGGCTGGCTCATTTACCGTTTTTTGAAAACCAGATATCCAATGGGATTCAAGGTGATTGGCAGTATAGCACTGCTTTGGGTAACCTTTGCGATAGGCGTGAATATCACACTTACCAGCACCTATGATTCGCTTTCGTTTCAAAAGCCGATGGAACAGACAAGGTTATCGGATTTTGTCCTGCAGCATGTAAATACCGCAGGTCTGACTCTGGACAGCTACAGCGAATCTTCCATACTGAGCGAGCATATGTCCTTCAGTGCCTACAGCGAGAAAGAGGATGCAGCGGATAAGAATTTGTATATTGATTGGTATCGCATCCGCGATGGGTTTTTCAGGGATTGGACGAAGCGCCGTTATCAAAGTGAGGATGGAATGGAGCAGATGTGCAGGGGATATGGTGAGCCGATAAAGACACAGGGGGTCACCATGTATAAGGGAGAGTATGAGGTGTTGTTCATCCGTGATGATACCTATGTATGTATCAATGACGATTTTTTGCTGGATGATGACGGATGGAAGCTCATACATGAATTGTTGAATCTGTGAAAATATTTTCAGAAATAAAATGAATAAAAATTGAAAAATGTGTTGAAAGTATGGTTTCTTCGTGGTATACTGTAAGCAGATTTCATAAGAATCTGCCAATGGACTTTTTATTCAGAATCTTTGTATGAACGTGTCGAGTTCATCCTCCTTATTTATAAACTTTCCTAATTACCGTGATTCGAAATAAAAAGTACACATAAAAATCGCCAATGGCGGTTTTTTTTGTTATAATATGATACGATACTGTTTTGTGTGCTTTTTAAAGGATAGCCCACAGAACATATAAGGAAAGGTGAATCGCATGAAGGCTAAGCATATTCTGATGATGGCGGCAGTACTACTGCTGGATCAGCTGAGCAAGTGGGGCGTGCAGACGTCCATGCAAATAGATGAGAGCTTTGACGTAATTCCGGGATTTTTCAGAATTACGTATCTGCACAATACAGGGGCAGCCTGGAGCATGCTGGAAGGAAAGATGGTTTTCTTTTATCTGATTTCCATTGTTTTTCTGATTGGCATGCTGTATTTTTACCGTACTACAGATCACAGGGACAGACTGACACGCATTGGTGTGGTATTGATGATGGCCGGTACACTGGGAAATTTTATTGATCGTCTTATTTTCCAGTATGTTCGTGATTTTCTGGATTTCATTATCTTCGGATATGATTTTCCGGTATTCAACGTCGCTGACATATCACTTTGTGTCGGTGTAGGGCTCATTGTTTTATCAATGGTTCTGGAAACATATGGAGGTCGTAGGATATGCGCGAAATAAAGATTATCGCCGCTGCAGAGGATGCAGGGGCTCGCATTGATAAATACATCAGTGAACAGGAGGATTTATCCCGCAGCCGGGTGCAGGCGCTGCTGGCTGAGGGAAGCATTCTGGTCAATCAGAATGCGGTGAAGGCAAATTATAAGGTGAAGGCAGACGATTGCATTACGGCCGTATTCAATGATGAAATGGAAATGGAAGCCCGTCCGGAAAAAATGGAGCTGGACGTGCGATATGAGGATGAAGATGTGATCGTCATCAATAAGCCAAAAAATATTGTCGTGCATCCTGCTGCAGGAAATCAAAGCGGGACACTTGTCAACGGACTGCTGTATCACTGTAAGGATCTTTCCGGAATCAATGGTACACTGCGTCCGGGAATCGTGCATCGCATTGATAAGGATACAACGGGACTGCTGATTGTCGCTAAAAATGATCTCGCCCATGCGTCATTGTCCAAACAGCTGCAAAGCAAGACAGTGAACCGTTTGTATTATGCGCTGGTACACGGTGTGATTCAGCATGATTTCGGTACCATTGACGCGCCGATAGGACGGGATGTGAAGGATCGCCAGAAGATGGCGGTAACGGCAACCAACTCAAAGGATGCGCGTACACATTTCCAGGTGATTGAGCGATTTGAAAATTATACCCTGGTGGAATGTCGTCTGGAAACCGGACGAACGCATCAGATTCGTGTTCATATGCAGTATATCGGACATCCGGTAGTGGGGGATGAGAAATACAGCTATCGCAAGACCATGCAGACAAACGGACAACTCCTGCATGCGCACCAGCTTACCTTTCAGCATCCGAGAACGGGGGAAGTGATGACAGTGGAAGCAGAGCTGCCGAAGCAGTTTGCGGACATACTGGAAGAACTGCGACAGGAATCGAGGTGACTGGATGCAGATTAGTGAATATGATTTGTTTGCCTATCAGCTGCTGCATTACCTGGTCGTACAACAGCATTATCGCATTGTAAGGGTTCAGCAGCACAAGGATGATCTGTGGCTGATGAATGAAAATCATCAGGTATATCCGGTGATCCGCATTTCATCCAGCGGCAATGCCGGAACCTTTGCGGACACGGATTATGTGCGCAACGTTCACCGCATCATACTCAATCTGATGCACAGAGAGGGACCGATGCTGATTTTGAATACCAATCCGCAATCCAGTCCGGTGCACAATGCGTTTCTGACACAGATTTGCATCACTCCTTCAGCCCTCAGTGAACCGCAGCTGACCAGCGTCTTTCATGGCATTGACCGTGTCGTGCATCGCGTGGCAGATCCGGATAAGGAAAGCAGTACACTCATGGCTCAGGTGGAAGAGGCAGAGCTGAAGCAGCAGCAGGATTTCATAAAAAAAGCGCGTAAGAAAAGTATTCCACGCTGCACAATTGCTATTATGGCGATTTGTACGATATTTCTCGTACTAGAATATCTACTGGCCTATCTGGACGGTAATATGGAAAGTGCCACCGTGGCTGTCGGCGGTTACTATAAGATGAGTATTGTTGCGGCGCATGAATACTGGCGTATTCTCAGCGGCGGCTTTGTACATAACGGTGTTGTTCATTTCGTCATCAGCCTGTATGCCCTGTATGCGACCGGAAAGCTGTGTGAACAGCGTTTGGGAAGAGGCTGGTATCTGGCGGTTTTTCTTTCCTCTGTGATATTGGGGAATGCTGCACAGCTGATTGCGGCACCTAACGGGATTGCGACTGGTATGAGCGCCGGGATCTTTGGTGTGGCGGGAGGCGGTTTTATCATCCACAGCA
>OBZK01000342.1_pt1 | contig 41731 bp, 43 predicted proteins | sample 1495511 | NCBI WGS metagenome assembly OBZK01 (sample SAMEA2580233, study PRJEB22360) | human gut metagenome | biome: human gut; feature: human-associated habitat; material: faeces | place: Denmark | collected 2008/2010
ATTATAAATCTATTATCTGTGTTGTAGCCGCCGTGTGCCTGTTAGGTACGGCGGCTTTTTGCGGCTTCCGCATTTATCATTACTATGCAGAGGTGGACGAGCAGACGGAAACCTTTGAGGAGATTGCCGAGATGGTAGAGCAGGCTCCCACGGATGAAACCGTGCCAGACGATGCCCCTGTCAGCGAGGGAGAAGATGTGCTTGCCAAGTATCAGAAATTGTATTTACAGAATGAGGATATGGTGGGTTGGATTTCCATTGCCGGCACGACAATCAATTATCCTGTGATGCAGAGCAGGAACAATCCGAATTTTTATCTGAAGCACAATTTTGAAAAAGAGTACAGCGACTTAGGTACGCCTTATGTGCAGGAGAATTGTGATATTGCCGAAAGTGACAATCTGGTTATCTACGGTCATCACATCAAGGGTGGCAAGATGTTTGGAGCGTTGGAGGATTACAAGTCCAAGAGCTTCTATGAGGAACACAAGACTATTCAGTTTGATACCCTCACAGAGCAGGCAGAGTATGAAATCGTCGCTGTATTTAAGACTGTGGCGTACAGTTCTGAGGGCTTCCGATACTACGACTTTGTTGATGCGGAGAATGAGGAAGAATTTAATTCCTATGTCGGGAAGTGCAAGGAGCTTGCTTTGCATGATACAGGTGTGACCGCTGAATACGGCGACAGGCTCATTACCCTTTCCACCTGCGAATACTCCGCACAGAACGGCAGACTCGTTGTAGTGGCAAAAAAGGTCGGCTGATTTGAACGCAAATCCTCTGGGAAAGGAGGTTTTCTATGGCTGATATTAAAACCAGAGATGCGGTTAAAGGCACGATAAAGACCATAGATAAAGCCACCATAGCCAGTGAGCGTATGAAATCTGCCTATGTGGGGATAAAGGACAAGGCGGAACAGGGATATTACGCTGATGAAAGCTCTGCCACAGAATATGCTACGGACAGGATTTCTTTTGCGGCAGACCGTGTAAAGGACGAAGGTATCCACCAGTTCAATAAGCAGGGGCAAAAGGCAGTCAAGACAACGCAGGATAATATCGGTAAGGCAAAAGATAAAATAACCGATTTCAAGCAAAGTCGGGCTGTCAAAGCAGCAGAACAGAAAGCAGCACAGAATATGTCAGAGCAACACGGCTTGCAGATCCGTCATGGGGCTGCAAGCCGTTCCGCTGCCCCCGATGTTTCCCAGACAGCAAAATCGCAGTTGATAAAGACCCGACAGCAGGGGCAAAAAATGATTAAGACCACAGCCCGAAATACAGAAAAAGCGGTGAAAGCAACTGCTAAGGGAACGGTCAAGACAACCGAAAAGGGAATTAAAACCGCACAGGCAACTTCTAAGGCGGCAATCAAAACGACGGAAAACTCAGTAAAAACAGCACAGGTAGCGGCAAAGGCTTCTGCGAAAACTGCCCAAAAGGCGGCACAGGCGGCAAAAGTCACCGCAAAGGCAACCGCCGAAGCAACGAAAGCGACGGTCAGAGCCACCATAGCTGCGGTCAAGGCGATTATTGCAGGAACAAAAGCTCTGATTTCCGCTTTAATTGCAGGTGGTTGGATTGCAGTTGTGATTATTCTCATTGTTGTCCTGCTCGGCTGTGCCGTTTCCCTGTTTGGCGGCGGAAGCGGAAGTAACGCCTATACCCCTGTCAGTGCGGAGGTGGAAGCCTATGAGCCGCTGATACAGAAATATGCCAAGCAGTACGGCATCCCCGAATATGTGGAGCTTATCAAAGCGGTCATGATGCAGGAAAGCGGCGGGCGTGGGTTTGACCCCATGCAGGCGGCGGAGGGCAGCTTTAACACAAGGTATCCCCATGAGCCGAATGGGATTCAAGACCCAGAGTATTCTATTGAGTGCGGCGTACAGGAGTTAAAGGCGGCGCTTATCTCCGCCGAGGTACAAAATCCGATTGATATGGAGCGTATCAAGCTCGCTTTGCAGGGCTACAATTTTGGAAACGGCTATATCACATGGGCAAAGAGCAACTATGGCGGTTATTCTTATGCAAATGCGGTGGAGTTCTCTACCATGCAGGCGGCACGGTTAGGTTGGGACAATTACGGCGATACGCAGTACCCCGCCCATGTGCTGCGCTATTATCCATACGGACGGGCATTTACAAGCGGCGGCAACCAAGCGATTGTTGAGGTTGCTTTGACACAGCTCGGCAATGAGGGCGGACAGCCCTATTGGAGTTGGTATGGCTTTGACGGGCGTGTGGAATGGTGTGCCTGCTTTGTATCATGGTGCGCCGACCAGTGCGGCTATCTGGACAGTGGCATCATACCGAAATTTTCCCTCTGTTCGGACGGTGTGGACTGGTTTAGCGGCAATGGGCAATGGCAAAACCGAAGCTATGAGCCATCGGCAGGCGATATTATCTTTTTTGATTGGGATGGGGACGGAACAACCGACCATGTGGGTATCGTGGAGAAATGTGAGAATGGTATTGTTTATACCGTGGAGGGTAACTCTGGCGATGCCTGTAAACAGAATCAGTATTCTGTCGGCAGCAGCTCTATTTATGGTTATGGTGTACCTGCCTACTAAAAAAAGAACAGCTCATTACGGGCTGTTCTATACATATCATTTTCGGAGAATGGATTTTGTTGATTTTACCATTTCAATGATGGCTTTTAATTCCTTATCGCTGCAATCGGAAAGAATATGATTAAGCTCTTTGTTGGAAATATGCTGTGTCTTTTCCAAGCTGTCATACACCAAATCATCTAAGGAAACCTCTAAAGCATTTGCAATTTTGAATAAAGTCGGCAGGCTGACCTTTGTTGCTCCCCGTTCAATGTGGGAAATATTAGACGGCTCGACACTTGATGTTTCAGCGAGCTGCGCCTGCGTTATATTCCTTTGATTTCGATAATATTTAATTCTGGCACCAATCGCCTTATAATCTATCTCTTTCATCCGTCCTCACCGCCTTTTGTAGTATTGTATATCCCATTAGGATATGTTAAAATAACGCAAATATCCGAAAAGGATATGTAAAACATATCTGAGAAATTGATATGATTTCCAGATGCCACAAAAGAAAGAGAGGTTTATATGATGGATAAGTCAGAGGTCATTAGGGCGTTTGAGAAAATAGCAAGGAAAGAGGGCGTATCCGTAGACGAGGTAAGGCGTGAAATCCAGAAAGCAATTGATGATGCCATGCAGTCGGACGACCCTGCGGTACAGTCGTACTGGAAGAAGATAAAATATAAAGGCGAAAAGCCGACCCCAGAGGAAGTCGTGCTGTATATAGCAAAGCAGGTCAAAGCATATTGAAACAGACAGAGGATGTCACTTCTCTGCCTGCTCTTTGGCTTTATAAAGGCTGTATGCAGTCGCTTCTATAATGGATAAGTCCTTATCATCTAATGTGTTAAGCAGCGAATCAAGCCGCCTGCGGGCGGAGCTTTTCTCTGCTTCTTTGTCGGGGAATATGTATTGGTCAACAGATACGTCAAACATTGTAATGAGCTTGATAAACAGTTTGAAGCTCGGAAACTGCCCCTCATTTTCCACAGATTGAAGATGTCTGGTTGAGATGCCAAGATTTTCGACCAACCGTTCTCTGGTCATCTTTTTTGCTTCACGGGCTTTCTTGATAGCCAAGCCTATCGGCGTGAAGTCAAAATCCAGTTCAATGTCAATATCGTTATCATCTATATTTTTGTTCATTTTCTCACCACCTGTACTTGCGATTTTTACGCTTATATTGTACAGAAATAGGAGTTCTAGTTAAACGATGTACAATCTCTATATATAGGAGATATACTTTCTTGTTTATAGAGATTAAAATTCGCATTTTAAAAGGACGGTGCTGCTTGAACACTTGATTTGTGTATATTCCCATGCTATAATCACAGGCAGAAAACAGAAACATTGGTGGTGAGATTATGTGCCAGAATAAAAAACGGAGCAACGATGCACGGCTCCATGCAAAGCCAGTATAATGAGCGACATTTGCATGGAGTAATTATAAGTCGCTAAAATAATATTGCTGGCTTTGCTACTTGACTTTATCAATCAAGGAGGAAGCCCGCATGAAATATATAAATGCAAGCGAAATTCTCCCTGATATGTTGGTCGAGGAACTGCAACAATACGTTCAAGCAGGCTATATCTATATCCCTGCTAAAGACGAACAGCATAAATCATGGGGCGAATTGTCTGGCTACCGAAAGGAACTTAACAAACGGAATGAAGCCATTATTGGTAAATATCAGAATGGTGCTTCGATTGAAGAACTTGCTGACGAATACTATCTTTCGGTTTATGCCATAAGAAAAATAATATATCAAAAATGATTACGGAGGGCTGTCTGAAAGGCAGCTCTCTTTTTCTACTGATTGCATCTGTATTGTTTGGTGTATTGAGAATATTTCTTGAGCAGGTACAATTTGATATATAGCTTTAGCTGGCAGGAGGAAGATAAAATATGGCAAATTCAAAGAGTATTTATCCAAGAACGGGAGATACGCAAACGGTTTATTTAAAAAATGTGATTACTCGACCCAATATTGAGGTTGGCGATTATACGATGTATAACGATTTTGTCAATGATCCTAAGAAGTTTGAGCAAAATAATGTGCTATATCAATATCCTATCAACCATGACAGACTCATTATAGGGAAGTTTTGTTCTATCGCCTGCGGTGCAAAATTTCTTTTTAATAGCGCAAATCATACGATGGCATCTCTGTCTACTTATCCGTTTCCTTTGTTTTTTGAGGAATGGGAGCTTGAGAAAAAGAATGTTATCGAGGCATGGGATAATAAGGGAGATATTATTATCGGCAATGATGTCTGGATTGGTTATGAAGCGGTTATTTTGGCAGGTGTTACGATTGGAGATGGAGCAATTATCGGTACTCGTGCTGTTGTCACGAAAGATGTGCCGCCATATAGCATTGTGGGTGGTGTACCTGCAAAACCTATTAGAAAACGATTTGATGATGAAACAATCGTAGAGCTACTTAGATTAAAATGGTGGGATTGGTCAGAAGAAAGAATTGCTCAGAATATTAAGACGATACAGTTTGGTAATATAGAGAGAAAAAGGGATGTTTAATTATGTGTACGAGATTTGTTTATAATGGAAATGATACCATTATAGGTTTTAATTTTGATATAGACCTTGCAGTTTGGAAACATACTGTTATCAAAGAAAAAGATATGTTTTACATTGGTATTAAAATGCCCGATGGAGATTATCATTCCTTTCACGGGATAAATAAGAATGGGAATGTTGGTACACTGCTTTATGTAAATGGGAATGAAAAAGGAAAGTATATTGCTGACCAAAAGTGCTGTACAATTTCAGAACTGACTGAAAAATTTATCAAAGGCGCAATTACATTTGATGATGCACTTAATATCGTGCAGAATAGTAAAATTGTATATGCTCCAGATGCTACTATGCAAGCTATGCTTTCAGACAAAAATGGGCGTGTACTCATTATCGAGCCGGGATTGGGCTACCGATTTGAACAGGCGAAGTATTCACTTATTACGAATTATTCGATATTAAGCCCTGAAACAACCAAACCTTATATTGTATCTGGCGATGACAGATTTGAAAGAGCTGACGAACAGCTAAAAAAAAGTGGTGATGATTTTTCTGTTACTGAAGCATTCAACATATTAAAATCTGTAAAACAAGAAGGGCTATGGGCAACAAGAGTTTCTTTTGTATATTCAATTAGAGAAAACAAGGTTTACTATGTTCTAAACAATGACTTTAAACATATTAAAAAATATCAATTTCAAAAAGACCGTGAGTGTTCTTCAATATCAAAGAAAAAGGTTAAGACCCAAGAACGATAGTATGGAATCTATCTTCTTTAAATGGAAAATGGCGGGAATTGGCTTGACACTGAGAAACAATCGGATATTATGCGAAGATAGCTCAATAAAAATGTTAGCGGTAAAGAAATACGAGAAATGAAAAATAATTGAAGTAGTGTGCGCTTGACTTTTGCTATCAATAATAGTAATATTGATGATAGCAAAAGTGGAGGTGCTATTATGTCATCAATAGATTTAGTAATACTCGGTATCGTGTTGGAAAAACCGCAAAGTGCATATGACATTCAAAAGGATGTAGACTATCATCATTTTTCACGGTGGACTAAAATAAGTGTGCCATCTATTTATCGTAAAGTCATTCAGCTTAACGAAAAAGGTTATCTTAATAGCGACATTGTTAAAGGGGATAAGTTTGCAGATAAAGCAGTGTATTCCATTACAGATAAGGGACGTTCCTATTTTGAACAGCTAATGGACACTTATGCAAGCGAGGAAGTATCTTTGCTATTTGATTTCAATGTTGTCATTACTAACCTCAACAAAATGGATAAAGAAAAAGCATTGGATTTAGTAAAGAAGTTGCGAAAAAGCATTGCTACTTCGGCAAAGTCTAATGAGGAATATGCTGTTAATTATGCTGATATTCCTCTTGTTGGTAAGACTATTTTCGAGCAGCAGGGGCTTCTTTATCAAGCTCTTTTAGAATGGCTTGACACATTTGAAAGTCAGTTTAAGGAAAGTTGATAATACGGCTATGAAAAGCAGTCTAACCATTTTGTTTGAAAATCCTTTTTGGATAGGATTATATGAGCGCATAGATGGTGACAAATATGAAGTCTGCAAAATTACTTTTGGCGCAGAGCCAAAGGATTATGAAATATATGATTTCTTGCTTAAAAATTGGCATAAGTTAAAATTTAGCCCACCCGTTAAGACAGATAAGGTTGAAGAACACAAAATCAATCCTAAGCGTATGCAACGAAAAATTAACAGCCAATTAGAAAACAAGGGCATTGGCACGAAAGCCCAGCAGGCACTAAAGCTCCAACACGAACAAACTAAAATTGAGAGAAAAACAAAAAGCCGTGAGCAAAAAGAAGCAGAAAAGGAACGCCAATTTGTTCTGCGGCAAGAAAAGAAAAAAGCGAAACACAGAGGGAGGTAGTATTTTAATGCAAAATATAGACTGGATACGCTGTCCTGTTTGTGGCAATAAAACTCGTGACAGAATAAGAGAAGATACAATTTTAAAAAATTATCCTCTCTACTGTCCAAAATGTAAACAACAAACATTGATTGAAGTACAAGATTTACAAGTAACAGTCATCAAAGAGCCAGACGCTTAAGACGCAGAGCCGATGAACTTGTGAGAGATAAACTCACAGCTCATCGGCTCAAATATATTTACTCATCCTATTGACTTTTACGTTACGTCATAGTGTATGATGTAAAAAAAAGAAAGGATGAAGTAATATGAATGTAAATTTTATTCGTTCAGATGGCATTTATGCCAAGATTATGAAAGCACCGTTAGACAAGAAAGATGACATTTATCGTTACGAATTGATGATGCCTTTTGAGAAAAAATGGGCTTGCTATAGTGTGCCGATGAAAGCAGCTACACCAAATGGGTATGATGTGATAATGGCGAGTGGGATGCTTGGTCATATTGCGCCAACAAAAGTGGATGAAACTCAACGAGATAATATTGAACGTATATCTTCAGATAGGCTTTGGTCTGAATGTAAACAATCAGTCGAAAAATCGTTGAAGTGTTTTTCAGACGCAGGGATTGAGTTACCTGTTCAAGAATATTTGTTTACTATTCTGCTGGCAAATGCAGAAAGTCCCTATATTTCAATGAATGAGGGCTATTGTGGGGATGGAGGTATTCCGGGATATATTTTTTCTTGGCTTATTCCTAATGATTACACATTAGAGCATCTTCCAGTTGCGCTTGCACATGAAACAAATCATAATGTGCGTTTCCAGTTTATTAAATGGAGAAATGATATTACGCTCGGAGAAATGATGGTCAGTGAGGGGCTTGCAGAAAATTTTGCCACATATTTGTATGGAGAAGATAAGGCGGGACCGTGGGTTAAGAAAACTGATATGAAAACGCTAAATGAATATATCAAGCCAATTATTTATGATGGACTGGACGTACAGGGGCTTGAAAATCTTAATGCTTATTTGTATGGCGATGAAATGGCTGCTTTACAAAATTATCCCCCTGTTGGATTGCCATATTGTGCGGGATATGCTTGTGGCTATCATTTAGTAAAATATTATTTGCAGAAAACAGGAAAAAGTATAGTAGAAGCAACTTTATTACCTGCAAACGAAATATTAAGTGCAGTGGAGGATTTTTGGAATGAATAAAAAACCGTTGACAGTTCACGAGGTAGTCAATTTAACAGGCATAACAGCAAGGACGCTTCATTATTATGATGAAATTGGACTTTTAAAACCTTCGATTGTAACGGAAGCAAAGTATCGCTTGTATACTGATACGGATTTGTGTCGGTTGCAGGAGGTTTTGTTTTTTCGTGAGGTCGGTTTTGCATTGAAAGAGATTAAAAATTTGCTCAATTCCCCTCATTATAATCGGACAGAAGCATTAGAAAAGCATTTAAGTATTTTAGAAGCCCAGAGAGAACGCATAGACGGTCTAATAGCTCTTGTAAAGGCTGAAATCAATGGGGCAAAAGAAATCTCCTTTTCAGCATTTTCTAACTCGAAAGTAATGGAGCTGCAATCTCAATTCCAAAAAGAGGTTTTGGAAAAGTGGGGAGATACTGAAAGTTACAAAGAGTATGAAGCAATCTTTTCCTCAAAAGCTCAAGAAATTCAAAACGAGCAAATGCAAGCATTTTTCTCTATGGCACAGAATATTTTTGAAAGATTAGCGATATACGAAAATAAGTCGCCAGATTGTCCAGAAGTTCAAAATATAGTACGGGAGTGGCAGCTTTATATTACAGAACATTTTTATCAATGCGATAAACAAATACTTTCTTCTTTAGGGAAAATGTATGTTACGGATTGGAGATTTTCTGATTTTATAAATCGGTTTGGGAATGGAGATTTAGCTACCTTTTTCAGTAAAGCTATCGAAATTTTTTGTTCCCGACAAAGAGAGGAAAGAAATGAACGCTAATTGGATAGTTTGTCCTGTTTGCGGTAATAAAACTCGTGACAGAATAAGAGAAGATACAATTTTGAAAAATTATCCTCTCTACTGCCCGAAATGCAAACAGCAAACATTGATTGAAGTACAAAATTTACAAGTAACAGTCATCAAAGAGCCAGACGCACAGACGCAGAGCCGATGAACTTGTGAGAGATAAACTCACAGTTCATCGGCTCTGCCTATTTGGAAAAGTATCTTATGGGGGATTGTAATTATTCGTATTTTAGTTTTAATTCATCAATCCATGTTTCAATGGATTGTGCAAGAACGAATTGTTGTTGCAAGACCGCTAATCCTGTTTGTGGGATTTCGGGTACATTTTCTTTCGCTTTCAAATTTTTTTCCAGATATGATTTTAGTGTTTTTATATTGGCTTCAATATCTGTTAGGCATTTCATTTGATTTTCTGGCAAAAGGGCATCCAAGTTGACAATGACTGCATTAAAATCCAAGAAGATTTGAATGGGTTTTGCGGATATTTCAAACATAAGATTTTCAAGCTGTTTTTCACCCGCTTCTGTTAAGGAGTAGATTGCCTTTTCTGGCATTTTTCCCTCTTTGACTATGTTGCTTGAAATGTATCCCTTTTCCTCTAACTGGATAACTTTTTTATAGATTGACGGAGTGCTGATTTTTACCCATTTTGATATGTTGCGGTATTCAACCAATTTTTGGATGTCGTAAGCACTTAGGGCTTCCTTTTTCAGCATTCCTAATACGATTAAATCTATTGTTGCCATGATATTCTCCTTTCTCTATTGACAACTACTATAATTTATAGTAGTATATACAACACAGCTTTAATTGCTGTAATTTATACTACTATATTTTATACTCAAAGTCAAGAAAAGGAGTGTTAATTATGAGTCAACAAAACAAGAAAATGCAGCTATTAGGTAACGCACCTATCCCTCAAGCCCTATTAGCAATGGGTATCCCGACAATGATTGGAATGTTGGTAAACGCATTATACAATCTGGTGGATGCCTATTTTGTTGGAGGATTGGGAGAGAGCCAGATGGGAGCAATTTCAGTTGTGTACCCATTAGGACAGGTTGTGGTTGGTTTAGGGTTGCTATTTGGAAATGGGGCAGCATCTTACATTTCCAGATTGTTAGGACGCAATGATAAGGAAAAGGCAAACCAAGTTGTCAGCACAGCCTTATACAGCAGCGTTTTTGTCGGGGCAGTTATGATTATCCTGTCTGTCATTTTTCTAAAGCCGATACTAAGTATTTTGGGAGCGACAGAGAGTATTTTGCCCTATGCGGTCACATATGGAAGTATTTATATTATTTCCTGCATCTTCAATGTCTTTAATGTCACAATGAATAATATCGTGACAAGCGAGGGAGCAGCAAAGACGACCATGTGCGCTCTGCTGATTGGAGCCGTACTGAATATTGCATTAGACCCTATATTTATTTATGTACTGGATTTGGGAGTGGCAGGAGCCGCCATTGCTACTGCAATTTCACAGGTAGTATCTACTCTGGTGTATCTATTTTATATTTTTGGAAAGAAGAGTGTATTTGATTTTAAAATAAAGAATTACTGCCTTTCAAAAGAGGTTGCATCGGAAATTTTTAAGATTGGTATTCCAACGCTTGTGTTCCAGATATTAACAAGCCTTTCCATTTCTCTCATCAACAATGCGGCGGCTGATTATGGAGATGCTGCAATCGCAGGAATGGGAGTTGTGACACGCCTTGTTTCAATGGGAAGTCTAACAATATTTGGTTTTATTAAAGGCTTTCAGCCAATCGCAGGGTACAGCTATGGAGCGAAAAAATTCAACCGCCTGCATGAAGCAATTAAAACCTCTATTATCTGGTCAACCATATTTTGTGTTGTTTATGGATTGATACTGGCTTTATTTTCAACGTCCATCGTGTCACAATTCGCAAGTGGCAATCTGGAGATGATTAAAGTAGGGGCAAGCTCATTAAGGGTAAATGGAATTTCTCTCATGCTGTTTGGCTTCTATACCGTATATTCCTCATTATTCCTTGCTTTAGGAAAAGGGAAAGAAGGCTTTATTCTCGGAGCTTGCAGGCAGGGAATTTGCTTTGTGCCAGTTATTCTCGTTCTGCCTATGATATGGGGATTGAATGGTATTCTGTATGCTCAGCCAGTTGCAGATGTGCTTTCTGCTATTATTACGGTATTTATGGCTATCCATCTTCACAGAGAATTAAATGAAGCAGAAAAGCAAGCGGCTATTGCAGGAACTAATGAAGTACATTAAGGGAGATGTTTTATGCAAAATGAAAAATGGGTGCTTTGCCCCGTTTGTGGAAACAAAACACGGATAAAAATAAGAGAAAATACGGTACTTCTTAATTTTCCGCTTTTTTGTCCTAAGTGTAGGCAGGAACAGCTTATAAATGTTCAACAATTAAAAGTAACTATCATCAAAGAGCCAGACGCACAGACGCAGAGCCGATGAATTTGCGAGGTAACTTGCAGTTCATTGGCTCTTTCTTTATACAGAATAGGTTGGATAAGCCCACCGAATAAAAAAAACGGTGCTTTTGGTGGGCGGATTTATCATGCCCTAATAAAACTTATCTTCCCTCTAAACCCGTTTTGAGTTTGGAGGGATTTTTATGTGTTGGGCAAATCCAACCACGCTGCTTATCAGAAGCAGCAGCTATTTACATAGTGTCACGCACAAGTGAGGATAACTTGTTAAAAAAAGCCTTGCTTGCTCGTGGCACTTTTCTACTTTCCAAGTAGAAATCACATATCTATATTATAGAGATAATTATGCGTATTGCCGTAGAGGTCTTAGTACCTTTGCGGCTTTTTGTTTATCGCTTTTTATCAGAACGCAGGAGAAGCCTGCTTTTAGCGCTGGCTGTCGTAGCCCACCTCAATCTGAAATTTTTCAAAAAAATTCAGATTGGAGGTACACATTATGGCTTACAACAAAGCCAGAGAAGAAAAGAAATGGCGGCTCTGGAAAGAAGCCGAGGAAAAGCAGTTACGGAGCTTGGGGGTTAATGAGGACGATATAGAAAAGCTCCGTGTTCACGATTGGGCGATTTTTAATTCAGACAGACGGTATTATCAGCGAGTGCAGGAAACAGGTACATATCTTGACGAGCTTGCTGAAGATACTACACAACCCGAAGTCAAAACGGTTGAGGATTTTCTGGACAGTATCGAAAATCAGCACCTCTATCAAGTTTTGATTAAGGTGGACAGGCTTACATTGCAGATTGCTTTGATGAAGATACAAGGATATTCAACCCGTGAAATTGCGGTGTATCTGGATATTACTGAAAAAGCTATTTACAGAAGAATGGATAGGCTCAAAGAAAAATTAAAAAAGTTTTTTGAGTAGAGGGGAAAATTGAATATTCCCACGGGCTACAGGGTGAGAGGACAAAAAAACTCTTACCCTGTTTCCCTTTGTGTGGCGAAAACGGGATAGCTCCTTGACAACCGAATACCCATTCGCCAAATACTTTCTCTTTGTGATTGTGATGAGCATAAGCGTGTGCAGCGGTACGCCACGACCTGCCAAGCGGCAGCGAGCGATTGAAAGGTGGTGAGCCTATCTTTACCGACTCAAAATATCGGGCAGCTCCCGATTTCGCCATAACCCACAAAGAGGATAATGATACTCCCGTCCAGTCACAGTCCGAGCGTGAAAAAACCGTCGCAGGCAATGAGGGCGGCTCTGTCAGACCGACAGTTGGGGTGGAACTCCCGTGGCGTCAGTTCGCTGCTGACCGTTTGGCGACTTCCCATAGCATTTCGGGGCGTCGAGGACAAATTGAAATGCTTTTATCATAATGCCAGATGCAGGGCGGTCTATGGAAATAGAGATTTGTTTATGCTCTCCCGACCTTAATTACTTTCTTGTATCTGGCTGTTACATAGGCAGGATGTACTTGCCTAATTCCAGATGGGAGGTCAAACACAATGGAAAGAATAATTAAGCGTGGAGATATTTTTTACGCAGAACTTAATCCTGTTATCGGCTCGGAGCAGGGCGGCATAAGACCTGTTCTTATTATTTCAAATAATACAGGAAACAGGCACAGCCCGACAGTTATCATTGCTCCTATAACAAGCCGTACACACACGAAAGCAAAACTTCCAACACATACCGAGGTACAAGATTTTGATAAACTCGACAAAGATTCCATTATTCTGCTTGAGCAGATACGGACGATTGATAAACAGCGGTTAAAACAGTATATGGGAATGATACCCGATAACATAATGGCAAGAGTTGATAAAGCTCTTGCCATTAGTATTTCACTCAATAACAGACCCGACAGAAAATGTGCAAATTAGTGAAAAAGGAGAGATTTGCACATTGGTCAAATGGCGGCTGTATCTCTATAATCAAGAGCATATAGCTGCTTTGTTTTGCGGAGGTAGTCAGATGGAAAATGTTAAAGCGTCCATAAATGCAGAACAGCAGCACGAAAATATAGACAGCGAAGCGGAAAATTTTGATGTCTTTATTAAGGCTATGGTGCAGATAGTTGAAAAATACGGAAGATTTGTTTTGCAGGAATTGGATTGTGTTGCGTAGGTTTACGCAACCTTACATATCACATTTTCCCCAATTATCGGAGGTGGTAGAATGAACAGAGAAGGAAAAAAATGTGTGCTGTATCCCAGAGTAAGTACCGAGATGCAGGTTGACGGATACAGTCTTGAAGGACAGAAAAACAGTTTGAAGCGGTTTGCAGACCGTGAGGAAATGGAGGTTGTTGGCATTTATGAGGATGCAGGAAAGTCAGGCAAATCAATCGAGGGGCGACCTGCCTTTAAGAAGATGCTTTCCGACATAAAAAACGGATTGGAGATAGATTATATTCTGGTTTATAAACTGTCCCGTTTTGGCAGAAACGCAGCCGATATTCTAAATTCTTTAGAGTTTGTGCAGTCCTATGGGATAAATCTTATCTGTATTGAGGAAGGCATAGACTCATCCCAGACAAGCGGAAAGCTCTTAATATCCGTTCTCTCTGCGGTTGCGGAAATTGAGAGGGAAAACATCATTGAGCAGACCATGAATGGGCGCAGGGAAAAAGCAAGACAGGGCGGTTGGAATGGCGGCTTTGCCCCGTATGGATATTATCTGAAAGACAATAAACTTCTAATAGAAGAAACCGAAGCGGAAGCAATCCGAATTATATTTGATAAGTTCGGAAATTCCGATATAGGTCTGGGCGGAGTTGCGAAGTATCTAAACCTGCAAGGGATTAAAAAAATACCTCGTCAGAATGGGAAGTTAGAAACATGGAGCAGTCATCTAATACGGCAGATATTGGATAACCCTGTTTACTGCGGTAAGATTGCTTATGGCAGGCGGACACGGGAAAAGGTCAAAGGTACAAAAAATGAATACAAGCAGGTTCATACAGACAACTATATTTTAGAGGACGGGCAGCATGAGGGAATTGTCAGCGAGGAACTCTGGCAGAAAGTTCACGCAAAGCGGACGGCAACAGGAATTAAGCAGCCGTCAAAGGTTGGTAAAGACAGGTCACATCTTTTAACTGGAGTTTTAAAATGTCCTCTCTGTGGCAGTTCAATGTATACCAACAAACACGCATGGACAAATAAAGACGGCACATACAAAGAGGTTTACTATTATATTTGTGGTAGAAATAAGCAGGAGCGAGGACATCATTGTGATTATAAAGCATCGCTAAGAAAAACAGATATTGAGCCACTTGTAATTGAAGCTGTTAAGGAATTGGTAAGCGATAAGTATTTTGCAAAAGAGATTGAAAAGCGTATTGGCGTACAGACCGATACAACAGCTATTGATAAGGAACTTGCCAATTACGAGAGTAAGCTGAAAGAAGTAGATTTGAATAAAACCCGTCTGGAACGAGAGATTGATAATCTGCCTATTGATGCTCGTTTCAGAGAAAGGAAAATCCACGACATGACTTTAAGACTTGATGCCTTGTATGATACGATTGTAGAGTTGGAAGAACGGATTGAAGATGCAAAGCTGAGAAAAAGTTCTATCGAAATGGAAACAATCACTCTGGACAATATTTACAAGCTTATGCTGAATTTCGGAAAGCTCTATGATATAATAAGTGACGAGGAAAAGAAAAGCCTTATTACTTATCTTATAAAAGAAATTCAGATATATCCAAATGGGGAGTCAGAGCAGCCTTTGAAGTCGATAGAGTTTAATTTCCCAATATATCGGGATGGTCAAGAGGTAAGGCGGCTCTTGTGGGAAAAAGGTAATACCGTTGAAACATGTCTACTATTCTATCAATTGTCTTAGCTGCCCCTACTGTATGTAGTGTTGAAAATACTAAATGACCTGTTTCTGCTGCTGTTAATGCTATTGAAACAGTTTCAGGGTCTCTCATCTCTCCTATTAGTATTACATCTGGGTCCTGACGCAAAATAGCTCTAAGGGCTGAATGAAAACTTTCTGTATCAGTTCCTACTTCTCTTTGATTTACTAAACTTTGTTTATGATGATGTACATATTCTATCGGGTCTTCAAGTGTAATTATATGTTTTTGTTGTTTTTCATTTATTATATTTATCATACTTGCAAGTGTTGTACTTTTACCACTTCCTGTTGGACCTGTAACTAAAACTAATCCTTTATGCTTTTCAGTAAAAGATTTTATACTCTCTGGAAGGCCTAATTTTTCAAATGTTGGAATTTCTGCTGTTATAGTCCTTATTGCTATTGCGTAATTTCCTTTTTGCCTATATGCATTTACCCTAAATCTTTCTCCTGTTTTTAGAGAAGCTGAAAAATCAGCTTCTCCATGTTCTTCTATTACTTTAAACATAGATTCCCCTGCTATGTCTTTTGCCATTTGCATTGTTACTTCTGATGTCAATATTTGTTCACTTAGTTTTACAAATCCACCTTTTACTCTAGCTACAGGATTTGTTCCAACTGTTATGTGTATATCTGATGCGTTTAGTCTTATACCTTGCTCTAATAAATCATAAATATACATAATATTTACTCTCCATATCTTCTATTAGTTTACTTATTTTTTTAGTAGTAAATAATAAAATTATTTTGTTATTTATACTAAGTTGCTTCTTATATTTAGTTTACTTTTTTGTATGAACTTATATCATGATTAATCAAAATTTTATCTTTTATATCATAATTTCCAACTACATTTGTATCTATATTTAGATTAAAGTTTACAATGGCGTCAACCTTATACTTTGAATTTGAATTTTCTTCAACACCTAAACCAATAATATTTTTTTTACCATCTGTAACTTCTACTTCTTTTATTCCATCTTTATCACCAGTTACCATTAAGCTTAACTCCGCCCCTGAACCATTTTCTTTTAATTTAGGCCATCCTTCTTTTGTCATGTCGTAGTCAGCCTTATAAAAAGGTATTTTTATAGTAATACCTTCTGTTTTATCAATTTCTTGTGGTTTTAATTCTTTTAATCTGCATTTTATCTCTGCTAAAAGCTCATTTTGTATATAGTCAAAAGTTGTTATCAAAGCCATGTTATCATATTTAACAGGTATTTTCTCATAAGACATACTTTTTAGTTGATTACATTGGTCTGATATTTCATACAATAACTCTTTATACTTTAAGAAATTTTTTGCTGTATTTTTTTTACCACTAGATATATTATCGCTTAACTTCTCAAATTTTCTTACATTATTTCTCAAATGAACTCTTAAAGAATTAAATCCTTGAGTTTGATCTGGTAAAATTTCCAATAGGTTTTCTAATGTATCCCATTTACTATTCCAGATATACTCCATACTATTTATTATAGGATTTTGTATTAGTTCATAATATTGTTGAGAATCTGGAATCCCATTAGATACTTCTACTTTTGGCTCATCTATATGAAACGTATGTCTATACTCAATCATGTTTTGCATCGCCAAAGAAATGTTATCTAATGCCTTATAAGTATGTGAAAAGGCTGAATTTAAATGTTCATTTTCAATTTTATTTTCTTCTAAAAACATTTTTAAAAGAATATCATTATTCACTAACTTTGCCTCAATCAATGTAGTTGAGTCTATATCTTCTTCCAGAATATATTCATTTATTTTACTAATATCTCCAGAAGTATAATTCTTGCAAATTTCTAAGATAGAATCTCTATGTGAAATAATATTTGCATCTACATATTCAATGTCTCTATAGTCCAACATATCTAAATCATATAGCTTTTTCAATTCCATACTAGCTTTTTCCAAGTCTGAAGAAGCTTTATTTAAATAGAAATTTATATTATTCATATATCCAAGTCTTTCTGCTTCAATATTTTCCTCATCTTGATTATTAAAATCTTCATCTGATATATTTCTTAATTTTGACCTAGATATGGATTTTTCTTGATTTTCACTTTTAAACTCATTATCCATTTTCTCAAGCTCATCATACAATTTTTCATATGCTTTATCAATACTATTTTCCACACATGTCTCTGCTAAATACTTTGCTTGTATACCTTCATTAGTAGTCTTTGTAGATTTTATTCTATTAGCTATCTGATTTGAAAATATCAATCCAACAATAGAAAGCAATGCTACTACAACCAAAACTAAAACTAAAGCTGCCCCTCTTTCACTTTTAAATTTATTCCACTTCCTCAAAATCTCACCCCCAAGTAAAATTATTTATCTTTAAATATTTCAGTTACAATTTTAACCTCTTTTTTACTTGAATAGTCATTCATGCTTTTCCCAGTTACAGCTATTTTATATATCTGACCACTTTTATCTTCTACAATAGTCTTTATCTTATTTGTAATATTTCCTTTGTCGATTAAATTACCATCTTCATCTTTTATTGTTGTAATCTTTTCATATGGAGTATCATATAAGCTCACATCACCTTCACTAAGAACTTTATCATATACAACTTTTTTTGATTTATCTATTAATTTTTCATATACGACAGTTCCATCTTCTAGTTTATCTAAACTATCAAAATCAAATTCTCCACTTTTTATCTTTTCTCTTAGATTTTCTATTTCACTTTGGACATAGTTTAAGGAAGTTATATCTGTGTCATTTTTAGTGTTTGCTTTGTTATTAGTATTGATAATATTAAAAAATGCAAATAGTACAATTCCCATAATAGCCATAGCTACTAACACTTCAATTAAGGAAAATCCTCTTTCACTATTCTTTTTACTCATATTTTATCAACCTACTTATTTTTTAATAAATTCTTATTACCCTATTCTTGACATAACATCAAATGTATAAGTTTTGTTATTTAAATTGCTATTTTTATGACTTTCTTGCACTGATTCATTATAGTATATACTTACAGTATAAATAGATTTACCAGTTTGCTTTTCTATTTTAAATGGTGTTTCCTTCATTTCTTTATTGTTTTGAACTAGTGGTTGATTGTAGATTATCTCTTCTCTAACTTCATTTTCTGTATCAATTGTATTGTTTTGGATTCTCGTTACAGAATATACCTCTGTATTTTTTTTAGTTTCTATAGAAACTTCATATTTTACAACATTATCTGGCATCTCTATATTGTATTCATAATTATTACCTGAACCAGTTTTAGTTAGTTCTTTACAGTTTTCCAAATCTCTATTTAGATACTTATTAATTAGATTAATATTTACTTGAGCATCTGTAATAATCTGTTGCTTTTTTACTGCTGATGTTATACCATTGAACACTTTATAAGAAATACTTAAAACTATTGTCAGTATAAAAACAGCTATTATTACTTCTAATAAAGTAAGACCTTTTTCATTATTTTTGTACAAACTCATCACCTATCTTTAAAGCTTACTTAGCTTTATTTCGCACTAGACTTAAATGGATTATATTTTCCTGGTCTCCATGAAGATGGATTATCTGTATCAAGTATCATTGTAGTATTCTCTTTAGTGTACATTATAAATTTAAATGTAGCATCTACTACACCTTCTGCCTTTGGAGCTACGACTTCTTTTTTTGCTTCTTTTTCTGTTGCAGCTCTAAGTACACAAGTATTACATAGATAATTAGTAGACCTATCTAAAAGTTTGTCATTTTTTATAATCTCTCCCTCTTTTATCAATGGACAATCCTTATATAAATGCCACTTATTTTCGCCTTCCACCCAGTATATTTTTGTATCTTTATTTATGTTCACATTTTTAATTAAATCCTTATTGTTTGTTGTTTCTTCCTCTTCTTTTTCTGGTTCTATATATGAAGTCATTGTATAATCTAGTATTTGAGTAACATTTTTTTGTTCTTCTAAATAAGCCATTAATTTTTTGACATTTCTATAATCACCTCTAACACTTATTGTTGTTGATATACCATAAAAATGTTCATATTCTTTAACATTTCCAACGTCATAACTGGTTAAGTCAATATTATAAGCCTTCATTTTTTTATCTAAACCTATTAAAAAAAGACCATCTTGCATATCATATAAAAGATTTTTGCTTTTTTCTTTTAGTTCACTTTCAACTTCTTCAAGTTGTTTTTCATATTTTGGCATAAGTGCAGTTTTCTCTTTATATATATTTAATTTTTCAGTAGCCTGTTTTACAGAATTTTTTGTAGCAATATATTTCTGATATTGAGGGTAAAGTCCAAAATAACCATATGATAAAATAGCTAATAAAATTATAACCTTTATAAGAATCCCTTTTAGACTAACTTCCATTTTAAATATATCTTTTATATCTTTTTTAAATATATCTTTATTCATTAGTTAATACACCTTCTTTCAGGTATAATGTCATACTAAATGTATAGTTAGAATCTTCTGCATTACTTTTTATGCTATGTAATTTAACATCCTTGAAATAGTATAATCCCTTTAATTTATATAAAAATTGACCTACATAAGAGGAATCTTTAGCATTTCCTTCTATATTTATAACATTTGGTATCTTATCATACAGTGGAGTTTTATCATCTTTATCCGTGTTATTACTATTAGTCTCACTATTTCCAGTTAATGCTTCTGACACATTTGTAGTCTTATCTTCATTTAAATCATTATCTGTTTTATCTCCATTACTATTACTTTTCGTACTTGATTTTGTTTCATTGTTACTTGATTTATCTGTTGTAGTCTTATTACTTTTTGAATTATCAGCTTTATTATTAGTTCCAAGATTTTGATAAGTTGTTGATAAACTTGTTAGTTCAACTTTACTTGGAGTATTTTTATCTATATCATCCAATAAATTTTCCCACTTTACCTTTTTCCCAATTAACATATCATATACCTTTATTTCTTCGCTTTTACTCTGTATCATTTTTTCTATATTTCCAATCTGATAATATGCAGATTCAATATTTCTTATTTCACCATTAACATTTTCAAGTTCCTTATTTGCTAAATTATTTGAAAAAATTAAACATAAATAAGGTATAGCAAGAATCAAAATAACTATTGGAGCAATTTTCAGTATGTTTTTCATTTGTTTAGCTTTTATCTGTTTTCTAAGTATATCCATTGGTAAAAAGTTTATATTTTCAAAATCTCTTTTCCCTTTAGGTTCTATCATACTTCCTAAAAGCTCTACAATTGAATTTATATCATCTTCATCTATATCTCCAGTTATCATATCAGATATATCCATTATCTCAGTAAGGCCTTGAGAAACATAGCTTGAAAATGCAGAGCTAAAAGTTTCATAAATTAATTTATTGGAATATCTTTTTCCTAATATTAATATAGTATCCGTAACCTTACCAAAGTTTCTTGACGAATAGTAATTCATAAGACCTTTTGATTCTTCTACTACATTTAATAATTGCATGTCCATATCTTTAGCAGTTATCTTTATAGGTATATTATCACTAATAAATAAAGTATCTTTCTTATATATATTTATAATTGTGCTATTGTCACTTATATTGGTTACCATTATATCATTGTAGTCTAAATTTTTAAGCATTCTTAAGTAAGCTGTTGATAATGTATCTATTCTATCTAATACTAAATCAAATTCATGCATTATCTCTACAATTGCATTTACCTCTTCCTTTTGTATAGCTCCAATAATAAGATTTAAACTTGATTCATCGCCATCTGAATTATCAGGTGTTTCACTAGATACTTCATACGAAAATACATATTCATCTGACTCCAAAGCCATCATTTCGTCCATCTCTAGCTTCATAAATCCGTCTAAATCCTTTTTGTCCATATTAGGAAGTTTTTGGGGTTTTAAAATTACATCTCTTGTATTTAAACAAAAAACTACATGTCTTGATTTTAACTTAACATTTTCTAATGCGTATCTCAATAGAGCATACTTTTCCTTAGAAAAATCTTGTGCAATATCCTCTATTGAAAACACATTAAAATTTTTTACATAAAACTTATCCTTATCGTGTTTATATCTGCCCTCAACTATGGAAATAGAATCGCCATAATATGATACATAAACCTTGTTCATTTGTCCTTTCCCTCCTACATGGCATCATATATACTAAGCATTGGCATAAATATTGATACAACCAGTATCGCAACTATAATACCAACTGCAATTATTAAAACAGGCTCTATCATTGAGGCCATCCTATTTAAATAAATCTCGGATTCATACTCATAAAATTCTGCCATCTGTCTACTTATATTCTCTAATTCCCCTGTCTGCTCCCCTATAGCTATCATCTGTACCAACACAGAGTCAAAATACGTATATCTCTCTAAATTTTCTGCTAAGCCTTCTCCTCTTGTTATTCCATCTTTAGCTGATGCTAAAATCTTCTCTGCCATGGTGTTATTTACACTATCTATAATATAATCAAGCCCTTGAACTAATGGGTATCCTGTTGATACAAATAGATACAATGCTCTTGAAAATCGTGTAGCTACCATACAATTTATTCCTTTTCCTAAAACAGGTATCTTGTTTATAACTCTATCTTTATGAGCCCTTCCAACTGACGTTTTTAAATATTTTTTAAACTGATAGATAAATAATATAATAACTAAAAGTACTATTATCCAAAACTTCTTCATAAACATACCAAACCCCATAACAATTCTTGTTATAAGTGGAAGAGTTGCTCCTACTGTTGTAATTGAATTAATCATCTTAGGCACCATAAATGTTGTAAATATAAAAATCATTATAAATGAAGAAATCAAAACTATTAATGGATATGTTGCAGCATTTCTAAGCTTTTGTTTAACCCTGTGTTCACTTGCATAAAATGAAGCCATACTTTTTAATACTTCATCTAATTTACCTGTAGCTTCACCTGTAGCTACCATAGCACCAAGTAACTTTGGAAACTTTGATTTTGATGAAAGCATTGAATCTGCAATAGTAGAACCTACTTTTATTTCTGCCACTATACGATTAATTTCTTCTCTTAATGTAATGTTAGTTGACCTTCTAGCTAATGTTTCTAATCCAGAAATACTATTTATACCAGAAGATACTATAATAGCAAACTGTCTACAAAAGTGGCTTATCTGGTCAGCTCCTAAGTCTTTTTTTCTCTTTCTACTAGATAATCTTATATTTTTATTTTTGCTTTCTTTGATTTCAATAACTCTAAGATTTCTCTTTCTAAGAAGATTTCTAGCTTCATTAAAATCGTTGGCTTCAATCACATCAGTTTGCTTTTTTCCGTCCTCTTTTATTACTGTGTATTTAAAACTTTTCATAATATCATCCTTTAATCAGTCATCAAAATTATTCTAATCATTTCTTCTACTGTTGTCTTTCCATTTAAAACCTTTTTAACTATATCCTCTTTTAAGCTAACCATACCTTGTTTTCTAGCCATCTTTAAAATTTCTCTTTGATTTGCAGATGAATCTATTAACTCTTTTATTTCTGGAGTAATTTCAAGCATTTCAAATATACCTAGACGTCCTTTATATCCAGTATTATTACACCTTTCACAACCTTTTCCTCTATAAATAGTTACTGATTCATTTACATCAATACCAAGAGCCTTTTTTTCTCCAATATCTGCTTCATATGAAACCTTACAATGCTCACATATTTTTCGTGTAAGTCTTTGAGATATTACACCTAAAACAGATGAAGTTATTAAAAAACTTTCCACATCCATATCTAAAAGACGTGAAATTGCTCCAACTGCTGTATTTGCATGTAATGTACTTAAAACTAAATGTCCTGTAAGAGAAGCTCTAATTGCTATTTCTGCTGTCTCAGTATCTCTTATCTCTCCAACCATTATTATATCTGGGTCTTGACGCATAAAAGCTCTAAGTCCGCTGGCGAAAGTAAGCCCTGCCTTTTCATTTATTTGAGATTGATTTACACCAGGTAATTCATACTCTATAGGGTCTTCTATTGTTAATAGATTTCTATTTTCTGTATTTAGTTGATTTAACATTGAATACAATGTAGTGGTTTTCCCACTTCCAGTAGGGCCAACAACCAATATAAGACCATAAGGAGTGTTTATCAATTCATCATATATCTTAGAGCCATGTTCGTCTATTCCTAGTACTTCTTTGCTAACCATAAAATTACTCTTATCAAGAACCCTCATAGCTATCTTTTCATCCCTGTTAGTTGGCATTGTAGAAACCCTAAAATCTATGGGTTTATTATCCACTTTTAAATAGATTCTACCATCCTGTGGTATTCTCTTTTCAGATATATTTATATCTGACATTATCTTGATACGGCTGATTACTGCCTTATATGGTGCTGAGTTCATCCTCATATATTCTCTTAACATTCCATCTATCCTAAACCTAACACGCATGTAATTTTCACTTTGTTCTATATGTATATCACTTGCTTCCATTCTAACAGCATTTTCTAGTATGTTATTTACTAATCGTACTATTGGAGCAGCATTTACATCTTCTTCAAGTATTACTGTTTCTCTTACTCCACCAGTTCTATTTTTGTTGTACTCAGTCATTGCCTTATTTATTTCTGAATGTGCATAAGCATGACCTATTGCTTTGTTTATATCTTCTGTACTTGATATAAATATCTCTACGTCTTTACCTGACATACGCCTTACATCTTGAACTGCTTCTCTGTCTTGTGGGTCTGACATGGCTAGACATATTTTATTTCCATCAATTTTAAATGGAAATACAGTATATCTTTTGCATATATTTTCTGGAACCATTTTTGTAGCTAAAGTGTCTATTTCTGTCCCTTCTAAAAATATACTTTCTATATCCAAGAGTTCTTTTAATACACTTATTAGTAAGTTACTATCTATAAGCCCTTCTTGTACTAGAAATTCTCCTAGTCTTTTTCCACTGTTTTTTTGTTCTGATAGTGCCCATTTAAGCTGTTCTTCTGTTATATATCCTTTTTCGACCAGTTTGTCTCCTATTCTAACTTTTTTAGCCACAGGTTTCACTCCTTTACTATCTCAATTATATCATCATTCATAATTGAACATTAAAGAAAATAGTATAAAAAAACAGGAAGATTTTCTTCCTGTCTTTTATATTATATTTTTCATTAAATTTATACTATCTTACCTAATGAACATAAGGTCTTACGCAGTAGCTGAATCCATATCAGCATTGTCTATAAGTACTATATATAGATTCTTATTATTTATTTCATCATCCTTATTTAGTTCATTTTCATCTTTTAAATCAGCATTTTTATATATTTTATTTTCACCTAAATCACTCAATAATTTTGCTGATTGTGCTTTTGTTAATGTAGCTCCACCATCTTTATCACCTATTTGAAGTACTAGTTTCTTATCAACCAAAAGCAATTGATATTTTCCTCCTATATCTGCTTTATCAGGAAGTGTATCCATATATGTTTTTAATTCACTTAAATCACTAGCAGATGTTGTAGCTGGCATCTTATTAGTATCTGAATAATAAGACAATGCTGCACTCTTAACTGAACTATAATCAGACTCAACACTTGCTACCTTAGCCTTGTTTATATTACTAAATAAAGCTGGAACTGCCACTACTGCTAATATACCTATAATTGCAATTACTACCAATAATTCCACTAAAGTGAAACCTTTTTTATTCTTCTTTAACTTCATTTTTATTCCCCCTTAAATTTTTTAATTAATACTTACTTATAATATATCTGGTTAAAAATCTAAGTAAAATTATTTAAACGTACTAACCAAATTTATTTCTACCATATAACCATTTTTTAAATAAAAAAAGCTATGAAAATAATAGTATTTATAAATAAATACAATTTCATAGCCGGTTGCACCACTAACTCAATATGCTCCAAGGTGCCCACATTACAGAACATAAATCAACGTTTCTATTTTATTAAATTCAAATTATATAACTCATAATGTATATACATATCCACTTATATTATATAATATCTACCATATTTTAGCAACACTGTTTATACTATTTATATATACCAACTTTTTACATATTGAAACAGAATTTCTAGAAAAATTATACTCTACAAAAAAAGAAACATCTCCCTACAATTATTATATATCGTAAGGAGATATTTATAAATTATCATTTAGTTTTATCATTGTCATTTCCATCCTTTGCTAATATTTATTTGAAAGCTAAAAGCTATTACAATATAGTATTTTATAAAATCATCTATTATAAACATTCTATCTATTATAGTTATGATTCAGCCACAATCATTATATAAACGAAACTCTTCATTTACAGATATGCTTATTGTGCAAAATTACTCTTTACAGTAATCTTATATAATCCAGAACCCTCTCACAAACACTAAAGATAGAATAGATACTATTTTCAATTCTTATAAATAAACTTTCAATAGATTTTTATATTCACTTTAGATTGTGACTGAATCATTTAATTATTAGGGGTTCATCTTCTAACCTTCCCATTGGAAACACCTCTTTCTTTATTTATATTTACATAATACTACATAATCTGAATTTTTTCAATACTTTTTTGTAATATTTTTTATATTCATAATATTTTGAATAATATGCCCTTTATTAAGTTTATTTTACTTAAATATACATAATTTTAAACTATAATCTCTTTTTACAATAATATATACCTTTCTAACAAGAAAAAAATAACATTCCATAATTATAAAATCAAAAAAGAGTTGCTCAAAAGGTTTATATCCTTTTAAACAACTCTCATAAATACAATAAATTAGAATAATTTACTTACTGATTCATTAGAGAATATCATTCTTATAGCATCTCCAAATAAAGGAGCTACTGTTTTTATCTTTATCTTATCTATTCTTTTCTCTTCAGGAAGTTGTATAGTATCAAGAACTATTAACTCACTTATTTCTGAATTAGCAATTCTTTCAATAGCTGGACCTGATAACACACCATGAGTACAACAAGCATAAACATCTTTTGCTCCAAACTCTTTAAGTGCATTTGCAGCATTAACTATTGTTCCTGCTGTATCTATCATATCGTCTAATAGTATAACATTTTTACCTTTAACATCACCTATTAAGTTCATAACTTCGCATACATTAGCTTTCGGTCTTCTTTTATCTATTATAGCTATTGGAACTTCTCCATTTAAAGTATTAGCAAATTTTCTTGATCTAGTAACACTTCCTAAGTCAGGAGATACTACTACTAAATCTTCTATTTTCTTTTCATTAAAATAATTTGCTAATATTGTTCCACCTAGTAAGTGGTCTAATGGTATATCAAAATATCCTTGTATTTGAGCTGCATGTAAATCCATTGTTAATACTCTATCTGCTCCAGCAGCAGTTATTAAATTTGCAACTAATTTAGCAGTGATTGGATCTCTTGCCTTAGCCTTTCTGTCTTGTCTTGCATATCCATAGTAAGGAATAACTGCTGTTATTCTACCTGCTGATGCTCTCTTTAACGCATCAATTAAGATTAATAACTCCATTAAGTTATCATTTACTGGGCTGTTAGTAGATTGCACTACAAACACATCACAACCTCTTACTGTCTCATTCATGTTTACACATATTTCACCATCACTAAATGTACCTACTTCACAATCTAGTACTGATACACCTATATAGTCAGCTATTTTTTGTGCTAACTCTTTCGATGAATTACCTGCAATAATTTTAATCTCGCTTCCGCTAGTATTCATTTATGTAACCCTCCTGAAAATTTTAAAATACTAATGAATATAATTTATAATAATTTCGAGCTAAATTTTTTAGCCAAAATAATAAACTACATAATTACTTACTTTGGTCGTCTTTTTGATTCTTTTTTTCTACCCATCCTTCTTTGATAACTTGTCTTTCTCTTGCTATTGCCAAAGCACCATCTGGGACATCATGTGTTATAGTTGAACCTGTTGCTATATATCCTTTTTCTTCTACAACTACTGGTGCAACTAAATTAGAATTTGAACCTATAAACGCATTGTCTTTTACTATTGATTTAAATTTATTTTTACCATCATAGTTTACAAATACTACTCCACATCCAATATTTACATTTTTACCGACATGTGCATCTCCTATATAAGAAAGGTGAGATGCTTTTGAGCCATCTTCTATAATAGCATTTTTTACTTCTACAAAATCGCCTATTTTTACATTATTTCCTAAGTCACTCTTTGGTCTTAAATATGCATATGGCCCAACAGTAGAATTTTCTCCAACCTTACTATCAATTATAGTTGAATTTTTTATTTCTGTACCATCACCTATTTCTGAATTTGTTATAGATGAATTCATTCCAATTATACAATCTGAACCTATCCTTGTTTTTCCTTGTAACATAACACCTGGATATATTATAGTATCATTGCCTATCATAACATCAGATTCTATATAGGTAGAGTTAGTGTCTATTATAGTTACTCCATTTACCATATGAGATTCATTTATTCTTCGTCTCATAATTTCTTCTGCCTTTGATAATTCTACTCTTGAGTTAACGCCCATAAGTTCTTCAATAGTTGAACCTGCAAATGCACCAACTTTTAATCCTTTATCTCTCATTATTTTAGCAGTATCAGTTAAATAATATTCACCTTGTGAATTGTTATTATTTAGCAAATCTAGTGCTTCTCTAAGACTCTTTCCATTAAAACAATAAATTCCAGAGTTTATCTCACTTATCATCTTTTCTTCTGAATTTGCATCTTTTTGTTCCACTATTTTAAGAAGGTCACCCTTCTTATCTCTTATTATTCTACCATAACCTGTTGGATTTCCAACTCTTGTTGTAAGAACTGTAGCATGATATTTATTTTCTATATGATATTCAAATAGTCTCTTTAGTGTCTCTTCTTTTATAAGTGGAGTATCTCCACAAAGTACAACTATTGTATCTTCATCATTAATATATTCTTTAGCCATCTTTACAGCATGTCCTGTCCCAAGTTGTTCTGTTTGCATGGCTATTATAATTTCTTCTGCAAGCTTTTCTTTAACTACCTCAGCTTCATGTCCTAAAATCACGACAGTATCTTTTACCCCTGATTTTTTTGAAACATCTATAATATGGTTAACCATTTCTTTTCCACATACTTTATGTATAACTTTTGGGTATTTAGACTTCATTCTTGTTCCTTTGCCAGCAGCAAGGATTATAGCTTTAAAGTTCATTGATACACTCCATTCAATCTAATTTAATTTTATTCGTATTATTCTCTTAATCAATATACATTATAATACATTTATCTAACAATTTGTATACAACATATACATTATCACTAATAATATAGCACTTTTTTACTAAAAAGTACATATTTTAATAGAAATTCTACATTTAAAAAGAGCCTAAATGTTCGGGCTCTCTCCATTTTATATATTTATTATTATTCAGCAGCTACTTCCCATTGAACTAATGCTTCATGATACGCTTGTAAAACTGCATCTTCTAAAACTTGTCTCATTTCTGCATTTATTGGATGAGCTATATCTCTGAAATTTCCTTCGCCTACTTTTCTGCTAGGCATTGCTATAAATAGCCCATTATGGCCTTCTATAACTTTTATATCATGCACTACAAACAAATTATCGAAAGTTATTGAAACTATACATTTCATCTTACCTTCTTCTGTTAATTTTCTTACTCTTACGTCAGTTATCTTCATACCAAAATATCCCCCTTTGATTTTGACAGAAATTAATTTATATTAAAATTATTATCGCTGGAATAAATTAATATAAACTGTTTTTTAAATAATTCTATGAACAACTAGGGATATCCTCTTTTTATTTTTACATATTTTTCTAAATATTTTTTTTATTAATCTTCATCTATCTCAAATTCAAATTCTGAATCTTCTTCTTCGTCTAAATCTTCATTTCTATATTCATCTTTAAAAGTCTTTAAGTTTGGTTCTACTACTATTTTATCTCCATTAACATCCAATTGAATCAAAGAAATATAATCTTTTACCATTTTTTCTGAAGGATTCGTTGTAGATATGAATACTCCAGTACCTATAACCTCTGCACCAAATTCATTCATAAGGTCTACCATTCCTTTTATAGTACCTCCACCCCTCATGAAATCATCTATAATTATAACTTTACTATCTGGTTTAAGAGCTTTTCTTGGCAAACTCATACTTTCAACTTTAGAACTGTTTCCACTCACATATGTCATGCTAAGTGTAGGACCTTCTGATACCTTTATATCTTTTCTTATTATAACTAGAGGTAAATTCATAGCTTTTGCAGTCATAAGTGCCATAGGTATACCTTTTGTTTCCATTGTCACAACATAATCTGCATCTACATACTCAATATTTGATGCGAATATCTTTCCTATCTTAGCAGCTATTGTAGGGTCGTAAATTAGGTCAATCAAGTATAAAAAACCACCAGATAGTATTCTAGACTTGTCACATATTCTCTCGCATAATTCCATTAAGAACTCTGCATTTTCTGCTATAGAAGTTTTAGGTATATATTTTACTCCTCCTGCTGCTCCTGAAATAGTTATAACTTTACCTAAATGTAGCTTCTCAAATACATTTTTTACAACTAATAAATCTTCACTTATTGTTGATTTTGCTGCATTAAATTGATTTGTAAAATAACTTAAAGTATATATTTTATTTGGATTATCAGACAGTATTTTAACTATTGCTCCAATTCTCTCTGTTCTTTTAAATTTCATTATTATTTCCTCCTACAAGTACCTTTATATAACGTTAAACTAACTAATGCATAACAATTCTTATTGTGGTATAATATTACTTATGTTTTATTATATTCAAAAATAAAATACATATAATATTATATGCATATTAATTATAAAATATTGAACATTATATTATTATACCACAGAAATAGTTCATATTGTAGGACTTAATTAAAAAGAAAGGTGGTTTTATTATGAATATACACTTTATAGGAATTGGCGGTATCAGCATGAGTGCATTAGCTGAAATATGTATCAATAAAGGTTATCAAGTTTCAGGTTCGGATTCAAACGAATCATACCTATTAGACAAACTTAGGGACCAAGGGGCAACTATTTATATTGGTCAGAAAAAAGATAATATATCAGATGATGTAAATATGGTTGTTTATACAGCAGCAGTTCATCCAGACAATGAAGAACTTGTGGCTGCTAAAGAAAAAAATAAATTGGTAATGAACAGAGCGACTTTTTTAGGCCAAATCATGAGGGAATATAAAAATTCTATAGCAGTTTCTGGAACACATGGAAAAACTTCTACAACATCTATGTTATCTACAATCTTTGAATATGCAGACTTAGACCCAACTATACTAGTTGGTGGTAACTTAAGTATGATAGGTGGTAATGTTAAGATAGGTAATTCCAACCACTTTATAACTGAAGCATGTGAATATGTAGATAGTTTCCTTAATTTTAACCCAAAGATATCTATAGTTTTAAATGTTGAAGAAGACCATCTTGATTATTTCTCTGGAATAGATGAAATCAAGGCTTCTTTTAACAAATTTGGAAAATTATTACCCCCAGAAGGCTATTTCATAATAAATGGCGATGATGAAAATATTGATGACATATTGTATGATGTTAAAGCTACTATTATAAAATACGGCAGAGATTCTGACAATGATGCTGTAATAAAAGATATTCACTTTGACAATAGTGGTCATGGAATATTTAGAATAGAATATGAAGGAAGAGATTTAGGAGAATTTGAACTTTCTGTATATGGTCTTCATAACATATACAATGCTTCTTCTGCCATAATGGCAGCTCTTGTTTCTGGTATTGACTTAGAGACTATAAGAAAAAATATAAAAATTTATAAAGGTGTCGGAAGAAGATTTGAAACTAAAGGGTACTATAAGAATGCTTTAGTAGTAGATGATTATGCACATCATCCAACTGAGTTAAAAGCAACTTTAGCTGCTGCCAAAAAATTAAAAAAATCAACTTTATGGTGTATCTTCCAGCCACATACTTATACTAGAACAAAATCTCTTTTAGGTGAATTTTCAGAGGCATTCTATGCTGCTGATAAAGTTATCATAACAGATATATATGCTGCTAGGGAAAAAGACCCTGGAGATATACATTCTAAGGACTTGGTTGAGAAATTATATCAAAACAATGTAGATGCCATCTATATAAAAGAATTTGAAGATATAGTAAAATACTTACGTGAAAATGTTAAGGATAATGATTTAGTAATAACTGCTGGTGCTGGTCCAATTTATAAGGTTGCAGACTTGTTGGTTGAAAAATAATATATAAAATAATTTAGGCTATCAAATATCTAATTTGATAGCCTTCTTAAAGTCTTATTTCTTTCCAATTTCAAATATCTCATTTTTAAGGTAATCAAATAAACTTGTATGAACCTCATAGTAAGATACATTTTTCTTAGAAGTAACTTTTACATAATCTTTTCCCATTGTATCAACTTTTACATCAAAATTATCACCTTTTATATTTATAGTAAAATTATAGTCACTTCTTTCCTTACTTTTCTCAGGTTGAACTTTTCCTACAACCCTCTTTGAAATCATCTTATGTGCTAAATCATCAAATTTCCATCTATGAACTTTTTTAATTTCTTTTCCATGAGTTATAGTAACCTCTTTCCAATCTTTATAATGACTTAAAAGATCAAACGAAGTATAGATACTCTCATCTAAAAGTTTCTTAAAAGCATCCTTAGAACTAACTGGTACTTTATAATATTCTTCTTTATTTACAGTATATACTCTAAAAAAGTTAAGGTCAGTAGAAAATTTAACTCCATCATCAGAATAACCTTCATAAACTGCTTCGTAAGAAGAAGTAGTATTTCTTACTTTCTTAAAATCTGAGAAAAATAACTTTATTTCATCCCACATATCTTCTTCAATTTTTATGTTTTCTATATTTTTATCTGATATATAAACCTTCTTCTTCTCTTTTATTTGAGTCCTTAAAGACCTATTATCTTCTTCTTCTTTTTCTACCTTCTTTGGCACTTCACTTTTATCCTTTTCCATATTTATTCCTATTCTAAAGGATATAAAGTATATTATAAAGAAAACAACTACTCCTATTAATATTGCAGCTTTTTTCTTTAGTTTTCTTTTCTTGCTCATTTAACCACCCCTAGAGTTTATAATCATAAAACAATTATATAACTTTTTACACTTTTTTTTAAGTTTTAATTAATTATTACACTTATTTCCTTGGCAATTAGTACATGGTTCAACGTGAACTGTTATGCCTTTTACAAATTCCATATGTTTTATTATATGTTTTTCAAGCTTGGTAGCAATATCATGACCTTGCTTAACTGTCAAATTTTCATCCACACATATAGTCAAATCTACATATGCCATAGCTCCATGTTTTCTAGTCTTTATATCACCAAGATTTTTAACACCTTCTGTATCTGCTACAATAAATTTTAATTCTTTTATCTCTTCTTCATCAACTGAAACATCCATCAATTCATTAACAGAACTTATAAGTATACTAATTCCTACTTTAGCTACAAATATAGCCACTACAACTGACGCAATTGGGTCTAATGGTTTAAACCCTAAAATAGAACCACCTATACCTATAAAAGCAGCTACTGAAGATAAAGCATCTGACCTATGATGCCAAGCATCAGCTTTTAGGGCTGGTGAATTTATCTTTTTAGCAACTTTTATTGTTATTCTATATTGATACTCTTTTATCAGGATTGAAATAACTGATACTACTAATGGTAATATTGATGGAACACTTAATGCATCTAAGTTAAATAAAGATTTAATTGCCTCTATACCTATTGTTATAGAAACGAAAATAAGCAATATTGATAACACAAATGATACTAATGTCTCTGCTTTCTCATGACCATAATTATGCTCTCTATCTCCAGGTCTAGAAGATACATAATTGCCTATTAGTACTCCTATAGAACTTATAATATCTGATGCTGAATGTAATCCATCCGCAATCATAGCGCTAGAATTACCAATAACACCAGCTATAACCTTAATTATTGTTAATACTACATTCCAAAGTATTGATTGTATTGTTATTTTATTTGCTTCTTCATACCTTGTTTCCATATTTATTCCTCCCTTATGAAACAATCTAAATATTATTAAGAACCTACATTTGAACATAAATTAAACACTCTCTTATATGCAAATGTATACTCTTTGCTTTCAATAGAGATTATCAATCTTCTATAAAATGAAAAATCACCTAGCTTAAGCTAGGCGATATATATATTATACACTATTATTTAAATTTATGCTTCCTTTATTATCTCCACTACCATTTTAGCAGAATCATATAAGTCTTTTATAGCTATATGTTCACTTAGTGTATGAGCATTTTTCATACCAATTCCTAAAGTTATAGCTTCGATACCATTCTTACTTAATATATTTGTATCACTACCTCCTCCTGTAGATTCAGTATGACCTTCTATACCTAAGTTTGAAAAAGCCTTCTTTGCAAGTTTTATTATTTCAGAATCCTCACTAACATCTATTGGTGTATATGCTCTATTGACATCTATCTCAATTTGAGCTCCAAAATCTTTTGCAGCTTTTTCAAAAGTCTCTACCATGTGTTTAGTTTGAACATCTAATTTATTTTCTTTTAGACTTCTGGCTTCTGCAATTATATTAACTTCTCCTGTTACTATATTTGTAGCTGTTCCACCGTTTATAATTCCTATGTTAGCAGTTGTTTCTTCGTCTATTCTAAGTAAATTCATATTTTCTATTGCTCTGGCAGCTACCATTATAGCACTTATTCCAGCTTCAGGTTCAAGACCTGCATGAGCAGTCTTTCCTAATATCTTAACATTTATTACATCTTGTGCAGGAGCTTTTACTATTATTTCACCTGGAGAACCACCACTATCTAATATAAATGCATATTCAGAATCTATTTTTCCATAGTCTAAATTTTTAGCTCCAACTAATCCACATTCCTCACATATAGAGAATACAACTTGTATATCAGTATGTTCTATGTTATTTTCATTTATATATCTTAAGCCTTCTAATATAGCTGCTATACCTGCTTTATCATCAGAACCTAATATTGTAGTACCATCACTTTTTATTATTCCATTTGCTTCATCCACTATAGGTTTTACCCCTATACCTGGAGTTACTGTATCCATATGTGAACTAAATAATATTTTCTTTCCTTCTTTATTTCCTTTTAATGTAGCTATTATATTACCAGTTTCTCCATTTGCTTTTTCACCAGCATTGTCTATTACTACTGAACAACCTATTTCTTCTAATTTTTTAACTAATACTTTAGCAACATTCCCCTCTTTTAAAGATAAACTATCTATCTGTACTAATTCAAGAAACTCATTTAAAATTCTTTGCTCGTTTATCATAATTTTCCTCCATAATATAATAGGTATTTCAAGATATATTGTAGTGTAATATTTAAATATTATCAATAGTTTTTAAAGTTTTGTACTACATTTCATTAATTTTTTCAGTAAAATAAGAATTGAGTCTAAATTTTTTCATTTTTATTATTTTTACCTAACTATATTTCTTTGTCTAGAATCTATAAAACATAGCCAATATCCTAAACTATTTGTTCTATTATCACAAGCTTGATATCTTAAAAATCCTGTGCTTCCATTGTCTGGCTGTTCATTTCTATTTCCTGGGATAGCATAAATATAATGTTTTCTCTTATTATATTCATCATACTGAACTCCAAATAAATAGTGTCTGTATTTATATGAATGTAAAACTGCATCACTATACATGGTGTAATTCAACACGTTTAAATATCCTAAATAAGGCATTGTATATCCACACAATGTTGTAGGATTTATCTCTATTTTCCACCATCTTGTCTTATCTATATAATCTGTTACAAAAGGTTTTACTTCTTTAAATAATTTCAAACCTTTTTTTATTTGTCTTGGCATAAGTAATGTACTGGTTTGTTTATTTCCACTCTCTCCTTGACTTACTCCATTAGCTCTTTTTATTTTTTCAATATTATTCTGATCTTTTTGAACTTTCTTTGATTTAGTAGGTTTTGAGGAAACAAACCTATCTTCTTCTCTATTTACTTCAAAAACTTCTTCTTCCTCTTCTTCTTCATCATATTCTATGTCTATATATTCTTCCTGTACTTTAACCCTATTATAATTTTCTATTTCCTTATAATTATTGAACTCTTCTATTTCCTCATCATCAGAATCTTCTACTTCCGTTCTTGCTTTTAACTCTCCTTCTTCAATATCTTCATCATCTTCCCAATAGTCTTCATACTCATCTTCATCATATTCTTCTATAATATATTCTTCACTATCTTCGTCTCTATCACTTTCCTCATTCTCCTCTATCTCTTCGTCTTCTTCTTCCAACTCTTCATATTCTTCATATTCTTCTTCCTCTACCTCTTGAAATAATATGTCCTCATAATTTTCAAGCTTATTTCCTTTAAATCCAATTAAAGGTATATTTCTTTCATACAATAATGCAATACCTTTTATCTCATCATCATAATCTTCTAAATCTAAAACAAATTCACCTCTTCCTTGTTCATTTAAAATTATATTTCCTAAGTCTATTAATCCATGGTCATCTTTTATTGCTACTGCTTTATACCCATCTTTAACATATTTTAGATTTTCTACATATAATGCAATAATTGCTTTTTCATCATTTACTTCAACTTTTGCAAAAGCTTTTGGCAGTACTCGTTCTTTGTATCTAAAGTTTATGTCTTTAGCTTCTAGTATTATATAGTCTCTTTTAAACTTTCTTTTAGAACCCACTGCAATCCCCCCTTAACACAGTTTCTCTAAACAATATATGTTAACAAAATTAAAAAAAGTACCTTCTATTTAGAAGATACTTTTGTATTTATTATATTTGAAAGAACTGAAAACTCTTCTATACTAAGAGTTTCACCCCTTCTTTTTTCGTCTATATTAGCTTCTTTTAATACTTCTCTTATTTCATCTTTATTAAGAAAACCAAGACCTCCCAACGAATTAAGAAGAGTTTTTCTTCTTTGTCCAAAGGATGCTTTTACTGTTTTAAAAAATATGTCTTCATTATGAACATCATATTTTCTTTTATCTCTTACATGTAAACCTATAACTGTGGAATCTACATTTGGTTGTGGTATAAACATATGTCTTGGAGCTTTTGCCACAATCTCTGTATCACAATAGTATTGAACAGCTATAGATAATGCCCCATAATCTTTAGTACCCGGAATAGCATTCATTCTATCTGCAACTTCTTTTTGAACCATGACTACTATGTCTGTTACAGGTATGTCTTCCTCTAAAAATTTCATAACTATTGGAGTAGTTATATAATATGGAAGATTTGCTACAAGCTTAACTGGCCCACCATTTAATTTATCTTTTACTAATTCCTGTATGTCTACTTTTAGTATATCTTGATTTACAACCTCTGTATTATCTAAATCTGACAAGGTATCTTTCAATATAGGAATTAGATTTCTATCGATTTCTATAGCCACTACTTTTTCTGCTATTTTACCCATCTCACGAGTAAGAGTTCCTATACCAGGTCCTACTTCTATGATATTATCTCCTCTTGTGATTCTAGCTCCAGATAAGATTTTATCAATTATATTACTATCTATCAAGAAATTTTGACCTAAAGACTTTGAAAATTTAAAATTATATTTTTGTACTACTTCCTTTGTTGCATTATGTGAAGATAGTCTATCCATTATTTACTCCTTTTTAACTTATTTTGATATTTAATTTTATTAATTATACTTATTTATATGTATTTACATTGATTTAAAATAAGGTGTATATTATAAATAATTCATCTTAAATTAACCGTAATTCCACAATTTATTTTATATACATATTTTTCATACATTAAACATTACGTTTAGATTTGTTTTAATGCATCTATAAATTCTTCTCTTTCAACTCCATAATTATTCAATCTATTTAAAAATTGTTTTGCATTTCCATATCCAATTCCAAGTATTTTTCCAAGTGCATCTCTTCTAAGTGATGCTTCTTCATTACCTATAAGACCATTTCTAATTAAGTCAACTTGCTTAAATTCATCTCTTTTTTCTGTATTTTCAGTTCTAACTTTATTCAGAGCTGCTATTATACTTTGAGGAGTAGCATTCTCAATACCTATATCTCCATCCTTTTTAGCTTCCTCTCTCGGTAGAAATGCATGTTTACATCCTGGAACTTCTGATGCTATTTTTTTTCTTATTTTTTCACCTGCAAAATCTGGGTCTGTAAATATTATAACACCACGTCTTTCATTAGCAGCTTTTATACGCTCCATTACACCTTTTGGAAATCCAAATCCACCTGTAGTTATAAGTTCTGCATCTATTGCTCTCTTAACTGCTGTAACGTCATCTCTACCCTCTACTACTATTATTTCTTTTATCATATAAATTCACCTTTTATTCGTTTTTAGTTTTTCTTTACATCTCTTTATTTTAAGGTTTTTATTTAATTTAATCAAGGTACTAAACTATTTATTTTTATATAGAAATATGCATTTTAAATAAATATATCAAAAGAGCCTAGATATAAAACTTATATTCTAGGCGCTTTTTGTACTAAATTTTATTGCAAGGCTTAGCTCTCTTTTTCTGTCTTTCCATCATATTTTTCTATCCATTTATTTAGTATAGCCTCTCTATTTCTTGCTGCTGATTTTAAATCATTATCTATCATCTGTTCTAATGGATTCTTTGGAAATCCTTCTGGCACCGGATTTCCCGTGTCAATTGTAGTAACTGCAAAATTCTTAGAATACTCATTCATTGCATCTTTACTTATAGCCCAATCTAAAAATACTTTTGATGCTTCTTTTATATTATCTTTTTTCACAAGTGCATTTGATTCTATCTCCCATCCAGAACCTTCTTTTGGAAATACTACTTCTACTGGATAACCTTCACCTTTTAACTTTATACCTCTATTTCCAAAAGATATACCAATGGGATATTCTCCTGAAGCTGCTAATATAGCTGGAGCTGAACCAGACTGAGTGTATACACCAATATTTTTATGCAATTTATCCATATACTGCCATGCTTTTTCTTCACCCATAATTTGTATAAGTTCTGATACTGTTAAATATCCTGTTCCAGAAGAAGCTGGATTAGGCATAGATATAAGACCTTTATATTCTGGCTTTATTAAATCTTCATAAGAACTAGGAACTGGTATGTTCTTATCACTTAATTCTTTAGTATTTACTGTTATACCAGTCATCCAAGCATCTATTCCAACCCAAGAAGGAACTTTCTTATCATCTTTAAATACAGGATTTACCTTATCAAAGCCTTTCGGAGCGTATGGCTCTAGCATTTCTTTGTCATCTAAAATTATCAAACTTGTAGCTGCAACCCCCCATAACACATCTGCTTTAGGATTATCTTTTTCTGCTAATAATCTTGCTGTTATATCTCCTACTGATAATCTAAGTACATTCAATTTAATATCTGGATATTTCTCTTTAAATGTAGTTAAATATGTATCTATACTATCTTCTTCAATTGCTGTATAAACTGTTAACTCTCCTTTTATCTTATTATTAGACTTTAAATTTGAACCTGATGAAGCATTATTACATCCAGTTATTACACTCAATAAAAGTGTTGATAATATTCCTAAAGAGACTAATTTCCTAAATTTCATTTTTACCTCCTCTATGCAACTTCTTTTTGTTGCCATTTTTGTGTCTTAGTTTTTAATTTCTTTGTTGTCAATTCATACAAAAGTTTTACTATTATATTTGTTAAAAACACTAATACTGCCATAGCAGCTGATGGCCCTATATACCCTATCTCTTCTAACTTTAGTATCGATATTGATGCAGTTTGAGTTTGAGGTATATATAAAAATATTAATGCTGAAACAGTAACCATTGAATTTACGAAGTAATATACAGCCACTTCAAGTATTGATGTTATGGACATTGGAAGTGTTACATAAAAAAACACCTTATAAAATGGAATATTTATAGATTTTGCAACTAATTCATACTCTCTATCCAACATTTTTAAAGATGAATTTGAAGTTATAAAGCAAACTGAATAAAAATGAACTATATTGGCTATAACCATTATTGTTGTACTTCCATATAAAAAATTTAATGGATTACTTGCTGAATTGAAAAAAGTTATATACGATATACCTAAAGCCAAACCAGGTAATGCCATTGGTATCATTGATAAAAAATAAGATATTTGTCTCAGTCTAGGAAACTTATCCACTTTTTCTATCATATAAGCACTAAAAAATACAAATATAGTTCCAAATATTGCTGTTAAAGTTGATATTTTCAAACTGCTTAAATATGTTTTTATTCCACTTCCCAAAATACCTTTAAATGTATAGTGTTCCATTGTAAAGCTTAAATTATATGGCCATAACTTTATAACTGAACCTATAACTGAAACGAATATTAAAATAAAAATTAGCAATGTTATAAAACTACATACTATTAAAAATACTCTATCTCTAAACTTATTTTCCTTAATCTTATATGGCATAGACTTTGCAGTTATAGTCATCCCTTGCTTTTTACTTGCTATCTTATCTACTGTAAATGCTATTAGTACAGGAATTAACATTACCATAGAGACAGTAGCTCCCATTGGTATGTTAAATTGACCTACCACTTGTTTATATATGTCAGTAGCCAATACATTGTAGTTTCCTCCAACTATCTTTGCTGCTCCAAAATCTGTAAATGCAAGTATAAAAGATACAAAGAACGAACTAACTAATGAATACTTTATACCAGGAATTGTTATTTTGAAGAACTTCTTAAATTCACTAGCCCCTAAGCTATCTGCTGCTTCATAAAGTCTATAATCAGCCATCGAAAGTGCTACAGATAATATTAAAAAGGCCTGTGGAAATGTAAACAGTATTTGACAAATAATTATTCCTAATGGACCATATAGTGGTACTTCTATGCCTATAATTGTAAAGATTCCCTTGTTTCCAAAAAGGTATATAAGTGAAATACCATATAGCATAGCTGGTGCGAAAAGCGGAAATATGCCCATAGTTTTAAAAAAGTTTTTAAACCTTATATTCGTTCTTGTTATTGCATATGAATATATAAACGCTAAACATAGTGATATTAAGGATGAAATTGTAGATACAAAAATTGAGTTTTTAAATGATGCTATAAGAGTGGGATTTTCAATATATTTACTAAAGTTTGAAATTCCTACAAAACTTCCACTTGTATCCATAAATGCATTTTTTAATAGTGATATTAATGGAAATAATATAAATACTACTAATGCAATCACTAAAAAAACTAAAAAACATTTTTGTATCTTACTATCACTTATTCTTCTTTTATTTTTTATTGTTATCATTTATCCACCTCTAGCTATTAAGCACATCCCTCTGATTTATATTGTATGGTTCTTTCTTTAGGTATCTTGAAGTTTATTTTAGAACCTACACATAGTTTCATTTGTTCCACTACCTTTGAAACTACGTCCAACTTTATTTGCTTAGAACAATATTCAACTGTAATTCTATAGTTGAATCCTCTAAATTCTATATCCAAAATCTCTCCTACTTTTACATCAATTTCTTTAAAGTCTCTATTAAATTCTACCTTTATATCTTCTGGTCTAATTGCTATCATATTCACATCATCATCTATAAAATTTATTGTTCCTATAAAATCAGCTACAAAAGGTGTTTTTGGACTTTTATAGACTTCTTTAGGAGTTCCAATCTGTATTACCTCTCCATTATTCATAACAACCATTTTATCAGCTAAACAAAGAGCTTCCTCTTGGTCATGTGTTACCATTATAGTTGTGATGCCTAGTTTTCTATGTAAACTTTTAATCTGTTCCCTAAGTTTAAGTCTTACTTTTGCATCTAATGCAGATAAAGGTTCATCAAGAAGCAAAAAGTCTGGCTCTAAAGCAATCGCACGAGCTAGTGCAACCCTTTGTTGTTGTCCACCTGATAATTGTGATGGATATTTTTTATCATATCCACTTAATTCTACAACTTCTAAAATATCTCTAACCTTCTTATCTATATCAGATTTACTTATATTTTTATTTTCTAATCCAAAGGCTATATTTTTATATACATTCATATTTGGAAATAGTGCATATGATTGGAAAACAATACCAAAGTTTCTACTTTCAGGTGGTGAGTTAGTCATATCCTTATCATTTATTATTATTTTTCCATCATGTTTATCCTCAAGTCCTGCAATTATTCTAAGCAATGTACTTTTACCACAACCACTTGGACCTAATAAGCAAATAAACTCCCCTTTTTCAATATCAATAGATATGTCTTTTAACACCTTAACTTGTCCATAACTTT